>Ga0065711_1028338_pt1 | contig 41859 bp, 30 predicted proteins | sample Hoacrofraction12_FD_59098 | JGI IMG/M metagenome (GOLD analysis project Ga0065711, IMG submission 59098) | Hoatzin crop microbial communities from Cojedes, Venezuela - Epithelial fraction 12 v2 (version 2) | ecosystem: Host-associated > Birds > Digestive system > Esophagus > Crop | place...
TTTTTTTTTTTTTTTTTTTTTTTTTTTTTTTTTTTTTATTGTAAAGCACTTTAAAATCTGGGTGAGACATCTGTTTCGTCCTTCCCGCAGCTCATTTTGGAGATTAATATGATTCCAGTGAAATCTCACTGTGACGTGTGCTGCTGTTCAGTGAAGATGTTTCAAACACCTACACGAAAACTAATTGCAGCTTCTGCCATTCACTGCCTGTATCAAAAAAAAAAAAAGGAATTTCAGAAAGTTTTGTGAGCTGAAAGGTAGTTGCCAGTCTGAGTTACACCTGCAGTGCAAAGCTGTGTCAGAAAGTACATGAAAACACAGAACTATTTTGCATTGCCCATGCTGTATGTGCTGAGACATCTCTGCCTCTCCAAACGTGGCTGCTATTTTGCCATCCATTTCTGTCCTCAACATGAAGAGCGAGGAGAGTGTGGAGCTCAGAGGGGAGATACATATACAGAGATATATTGTTTTGCATCCCTTTCTTCTGCACAAATTCTCAGTTTCTTTTGGGGAGTCAAAAATTCAGGCTTGAAATACGTTGTCTTTTCTGTGCAGAGATAAATTTCCTCTATCTCTACAGTCCCTTAAAAATCCACATGCTGGTGAGTGACAGTGGTGGGTGCCACTATCCAAAATTTCAAAGCAACCAACTTTCTCAAGTTTTGCCACTCACTGTGACTGGGTGCAGCACCCTCCACTGTGCAGAGCCGTTTACACAGTGCTTACAGTCGTTTAGATCATTTTTGGGCCCAGGCTCCTTGAAAGCAAGCACCTCTGTGAGCTGGGCTGACCTCTGGCTGGGCTGACAGGTCAAGCCGAGGTTGAAGACATTTTTACAAATAGAGGCTTTTTTAGAATTAATCTCTTTTTCCTCGGCTATCAGACTAACCATGGCACATTTGTTAAAGCTCCTCTTTGAAAATAGACTAATACTACTTGATGCAGCTGACTGCTGTGAAATACAGAGGTGTTTTTGTCTGTTCCTGGAAAAAAATGACATTTCAGTTTGTCTCCCTTTCAGACTCTCTCAGTTGGTGTGAAACTGCGTAGGTCTGGTGAAATCAACAGAACGGTTGTTAGGAGGAGTTACTATCCCTAGCTTTCTGGTACTGTCTGTGCAGCTGAGGTGCCTTAGCTATGACCACCTTCAGTGTTGACTTAATCTGCTTTTTTTGGCACTGACATGGATTTGGGCTGCTTTCACAGGCATGCCCAGGAGATAGTAGTACAGTAGCAGCTGTATATTTAAATGTCAGTCACTGTAAGGCAATGCCACCAAAGCCACCAGTACAATTTAATAAGACAAATCTAGCAACAGAGGGCAAGTAATGAGTGCTTGTTGTCAGGATGCCTTCAGTCGGGATGGTAAACTCCCCGTGAAGAAGGTGGAAATCCCCATGGCCTGAATTTCTTGTTATGAGAATAGTGGTTCAAAGGACAAAGTAGCTCAGTTAATTTACTGTCCTGAAGTGTTTTCAAAGATGCATCTTTGATGGGTGAGATGACAACCAGAAAACTAGGTAGGAAAGAAAGAGTACCCTGAAAAGAGACCAAGTATGTTTTAATGAACATAGCTATATATACGTACATATATTTTAAGGTCAACATTTGAAGAGCTCTTTACCCAAAATTTGAGTGTGTTGCTGCTTATAGGAGTGAAATTGTATGTTTATCTAAGCCATTGAGATGTAATTTCAGTTTATACCATGTTAGCACAACTAATCCTTTCAGTGATGTTCAGTTTCTGCCAATTCAGTCAATGGACTAATTGTGTGAAGTGAAGCATACAAGCACAGCAGTGCTTTATGTACATCTTACCACTTCCTGACCCTGTCTCACTGCACACTACCTTCTTGCAGTCTTCTAGCCAGATCTGTTGTAGAGTTAGAAATGCCCAGATTAATTTTCCCTGCTTTGACAAGCTCCTTTACATTGCAGGAGGCCAGCTTTTATAGTGCATCCATAGGAAGCGTCTCCACTACAGCCTTTCACCACACAGGAGACAGACTGAAGATGTAGGCAGCTGGCAAATGTGAAAGCAATGAAGAGGTGTTCTGAGGCTGACAGTGCTTTTTATAGTACGCGCATTTTCTGGGAACGGCATACGAGGGGAGATAAACAGGAGATGATCGTGGCAAGCTGAGAACTAGCTGTAGCAGACCAAGATGTTCCAAAGAGAAGATCACAGCAAAAAGGTAAGGGCGCCAACTTCATCATGTCCTTTTTCCTGCTGCTTGAATGTTTTCTTCGACATCAACAATTCTTCCTTTAAAGCCCTGACATTTTCTGGAGAATCCTGTAAATACTATAATAGCCATTCAGCATTATTTTGGGAAAAATACAGTAGTATTTTTATAGCTTACTCTAGCCCCCTCAATTCCTACTCTGAAAGTTTGTTTTTTTTTTCTAGAAGCTCTGCAGACTGATAGATTATTGATAACGGTTCAAAGATCAGAAATATCTGTGTGTAACTGCTGTATATAAAGTAATAGTCAATCGAGACACAGGGGGGAAGTTGTATAGCGGTTGATAAAAAGTCCTGCAGAAGACTTTGACTCAAGACTAGAAATAATTGAAAATAATTCTGAAACTCTTTTTCTTAGATAAACTGGTTTTACTTAAGGATCTGCCAGCAACGGTATATCATTAAAAGCACTATGAATCTCTATTGTCAAAAGCAGTGTCATAATGTCATGCATGCATCCAAGGGGAGAGTGTCAAGGAGTTAATTTGATTGTGTTTGACTCTAACAATGCAGCATCACAGTGTGATCTAGGATGTTACTCAGCCTTGGCCTAAGTCTACTGTCAGCTGAGTAAATGATGAAGTTCCTTGCACCAGCATGGATTTGGGCCAAAACTGAGGGATTCTGTGAGTCTGTGATTCTGTGATTTTGAAAATCCCACTGGTAGTGTCCTCAGCACAATTGTTTTAATGTAGTTTACAGCTAAATCAATATTCATGTTCAGTTATCTAATTTTTCTTTCCTGTTTCAAGTATACTTGAGGAAGTCTTACTAAAAATGATAACATTCACAGTTCTCACTTTTCTTATTCTAAAAAATACCCAAGCCAGCTTTCCCTAAACCTTTTCTGTGATCTTCACTCCTAGGCAGAGAGCATATGTGGAAAACACAGTAATACTGTACATTGCTGCAAGACTTTTTACAACGTTATGAGAAACAGAAGAGGGCCTTAAAACGATAACATAGTGTGCAATAATGACAGCCTCTTAGGTAGAAGCAAAGCTTCCCCTGATTTTGAGTAAGACTTGGTCTGGATGCTCCTGGAAAAGCCTGTCACTAGTTCTTTGGTTTTTATGGGAGCATCTGGTAGGATTTGTCAAACAATGTTAGTTGCAGCAATTTTCCTTGATAATAGTTTTTAGTTTCTTGGTTATCAAATTTCTCCTCTAGGTGAGGCTTCATATGTTCAAACAGGACCACATTTGCCACCTGGTATTTTGGCAAAACATGCCTGGAAGCTGAAAAGCGTGCAGTAGCTGTGAGACTGACTGCCTTCAAAAGCTGAGCACTCCAAGGGCTGAGAACGCTTGGAGGGTCATCATTGCTCCGATGAACGGAGCACCTTAACATCTCAACAGAAAGTAACAGATGACAACTTCCTAATATTTCTAAAGCATGGCAGACTTCGAGGCCTGGACTGTTTTCACTGGCAATGGGCCAAGTCATGTTAGTAAAATTAAAGGCATGCATACAGGATCTCCTGCGTAAGGATCTTGGCACCTTTTGGGTCTTAGCACAAGCACTTCACAGCTCTGAGATCTGCCAGAGCAGCTGAGAAATGAGGTAGATTTTTAGAACACCCTCAATGGTCTGGACTGAATGACCAAATACTAACATGCCTGAATGACTGTCCTTGTCATTTGTCTTTCAGGTCTTCAGGCTCCATCCATCACCAGCTGATCACATTGCAGCTGCGTGGGTGTTGCCATGAGGATCAGGAGGTGTCCTGTCTGCTTCGCAGCTTGTCTTTCAGTCCTGGTGGGTAAACACCAGAGAGACCCCAATACAGAGGCAGAACACACGTTTTAAGTGAGCTGACAAGCCAGCTCCTGCACATACATGCATCTGTGTAAGAGTACTCCAAGTCCAGGGGCCTCTGTGGCACTGCATGGATGTCAGAACTGGTGCACATGTGGGGTTAGACTCTGTTTTTTGAGAGATGATGCTTCGACGAGGATTTATTCTATTTCTCCCCCGACTTGTAGGCCTGGTGGTGGTGGCCTGTTGCTTGGTGTCTATTGTTTATATGTTGGCTTGCACACCCAGGGGTGACAACCAGCAGCTTGCCTTGCCCAGAGTGCACAGTCCGACTGCGAAGGAGGGATATGAAGCCATTCTGCAAGAGCGAGAAGAGCAACACCGCAACTACGTCATCAGCTTGAAGAAACAAATTACCCAGCTGAAGGCTGAGCTCCAGGGCAGGAGTGAACAGCTCAAGAACATGCAGGACCAGTACCCAGACCCCTTGGACATTCGGCTTCACCACAGTAACCCGGAGAAGGCCCAGGCTACCCTCCTGGCTTTCCTTCGTTCCCAGATAGACAAAGCAGAGGTGCACAGCGGCGTTAAGCTGTCCACAGAGTATGCAGCTGTGCCCTTTGAGAGCTTTACCCTGCAGAAGGTGTACCAACTGGAGACAGGGCTGACGCGCCACCCGGAAGAGAAACCTGTAAGGAAGGATAAGCGAGACGAGTTGATCGAGGTGATCGAGTTAGCTGTTGGGAGTTTGAACAATCCAGAGGGGGACAGCAATGCAAAACACCGTGTATACACAGCCTCCGACTTCGTTGAAGGTTTGTATGCAGACAGCAGGTTAGAAGGCCCACACAGAGCCAGTGAGGTGTTCTGGTGTGACTACGTTGCTGAGGGAGATGGGTGTTATCTCAGAATACAAATGTCTGGGACGGTGTCGGTGCTGTGATCCAGCAATGCTGTCTCAGGCACAGCTGCAGAATGGAGCTTTCCTGGGGAACAGGATTTTGTGACAGCAGAGCCTGCCAGACTCTCATAGTGACCACCAATATGTGCTCACAGCTCTCTGGTCATGCACTTGCCTCAGAACTGACAAAGCAAGGAGCGAATGACCAGGCTGCAATCCCAGATCTGTTACCAGTATTAAGACTGACAAGTGCAGTTCAAATCTGAATGCCAACGTTACCCTTACTTCCACCTGCACAGTTGTGCCAGAGTCAGAGTGGCAAGATGCGTTTTGAGGACAACAGCTGAGGAGCACTGTAACTCAGCTGGTATCACCTGTAACTTCAAATGACTAGGGAAGCTTAACCTTTACAGGGTATCTCCTATACTGGGAGTGGTGCAGCTTAGCCCTTGGATTCTAAAATGGACTAAACAGTCTTTACCCTCACATGTAATATTGAGGCAGTCAGTGTGGATTTTTAATGTGCCACTTTTAGCAGCAACCAGTTTTTACTTCGCATCTTCTGTCACTAAATCTGAAGTTCTTATGTTTTTCCAGTCAGGCTGCTTTTTCCCAGCCAGACAGGGGCACCAGGTGTATTCCAGGAGTTGTGATGTCTCTCTGGTTGGTACATGTTCAGGTTATCCACTGCTGTACAGCACTTCCAAAGGGCAGGAACGTGAGGCAGAAACATGGTATTAGGCAAGATTTCACAGATACTGTTTGCAAGGCCTCATGGCTGTTTCTCATTCAATAAGAGAGCTACATTGTTACTTGTAGTATGGCTGTCCTAGTTTCACTTCATAGGAACTGGCACGTTCCCTGGTTTTTGTTCAGTAGTATTGTCTGTAAATGAGATTTAATCCACAGCTGACCCAGCTGGATTTAGTGTGGGAGGAAAATCTTGTCTTCCTCATCTGCAGATGTTAGTGCTGCAGACTTAGAGGGCACGTGGGTAAGATGCCTACCTTTTATGGAATGACTACTCTGCTGTGCTGAACACAGGCCCCCATGCTTATCCCACATTACCTGTAATTTTGCAGTGGATTGTTTTCTTCACCTGATGTTTATGAATAGAGCAGAGCAAAACGCATCCTCCCTGTGATGAGGAGAAACTATTGCTGTTCTCCAATGGCCAGTTGTGCATTTCCACTCTGTATATGTTTTTCCAGCGATCATGGTATCAAGAGACAGTAGATTCTTGAGGCTGTGCTGGGATATACCTGCCAGTTGGGCAGATGCCTCCCACAGCAGGGATGGGAGTTGTTCAGACCGCGGAGACCTTTTTGAGGCAGGCCCTGGCTCCCCTCTGGTCCAGGCGCTTCTTCCACACCAGTCAAATTTCTCTTGCTCAGACACAGGACCAGGGCATGGATGGGAAACTGGGAAGTGCTGCCGGCTGCCATGCTTCCAGTGTCCTCCTTTCTGTTTGTTGTTCAGTTTATCATTTAAAAATATGTTTCTACTGTTTAGTGTAAGAGCTGAACAAGCATGTATGACTGTTTGGCACCAGCTCTTTCATGGTGAGAGTGTGAGAGGAAAGGAGGAGATGTTTACCATACATTGCTTAATATTCAATGAAAGTTAGCCTTTTGCTTAGAGCCGGTCTTTATGCACAATCGAGGGTCTTTACCTGGGTACCAGTGCTGTCCTCAGGGAACAAGGCGGAACCTGGTGTGCAGAAAGGCGTGGGGAAGGGATGCACACTGCAGTGCTGGCTCTGTAGAGGTTCTTCACGCACTAATGGCCTTGCTGGCTTTCATGTACCATGGTGAAATAATCCAGAGAGAGGAAACCCTTCATGTGACTCAGAGCTCAAGAAGCAGGAGCCCTGCGTGCTGCTCAGTCTGAGCTCAAGAAGCCTTCCTTGTGTCCTCCCATGCAGGGCAGACCCTTGCTGTTGTGGGTGCAAGGTAAAAAATTCTCGTTCTTACTCAGCAGTGCAGACTGATTTGCTTGCAAATGCAGGGATCTGTGCATCAGGGCTGGAAACAAAGAGCTAACTTGGCAGATTTCCCTGCACAGTTCCTTTGGAAGCCTCTGTCATCTCTTGGCAGTCTCTTTTCCCCCATCCTCCGTTCTCCAAGAACAGCAAAAACTGCTGATCAAAGCACAGACAAATCCATTGCTCTGTATACCTTGAGCAGGAGAAGGAAGGACTGAGTTTTCTTCCCAATGCTGCATTTTAAGTATGGCTTGGGCTCAGAACTTGTTTTGGAGACAGCGCTCTGCAGGTGCCACTGCCTACACAACAAGTTAGTAACAGGCTGGATTCCATGGCCGCTGCTGGCAGCTTCGTACCAATTCAGCAACACAGCAACCGTGAGTGGCGTCACCCAGCCAGCAAAGCCTGCTCTTTTAATTTTCTGGAACTGCCCAGGGTAGCTGGAGCTTTCTGGGAGATGTAGCCCAGGTCTGCACTTGAAAGTAATACCGCTTAACCCTGTAAGCTTTTTATCTTCCAGCTGCTTTAGCAATAACAGCACACAAAAAGCTGTATGCATCTCATGTTAAAGGTGGGGCTACTGCCCTCGTTCTTAAAGTTGAGCAGGTGGAGGGATGTGCTGAAATGAAAATCAGGTAATCAGGGTCAGAGATAGGATTCAAAACCTGAACTGCTGCTCTTGTGTGAGACTTGTGTCTTTGTTTCTGCTCAATTCAGCAAAACCTTTGACACCAGCTTTACCCAAGTGTGTTGCTGATCCCGAGTCTTACTAGTATATAGAGTAGTACAAGTTAATCTTGTTTGCTTGGGTCTCTTGTGTAGATTTTGCTATTCTTGTGGGTCACATCTGGTACCTGCTATCATTTTTTCAGTACTAGTTCATTGCTAACATATGCCAGTAGGCAGGGTGGTGGTGTGGTACAATAAATTTGATTAGGGTCTGTATCTCTTCCTCTTTTCTGTTTTGTGCCTTTATTCTTGTCTTTGCAGAGGGAAAATGTTTCTTCAAACACTTCTTACATTTAAGGAGAAATGTTTTGTCTCTGTGGCTGGGATCTCTTAAAATAAATGTCGTATCCTCTGCAGTTTCTAGACAGAACCACTTGTGCGTGGGAATTAGACTGTGACCCTAGTACCCTACATCTGAGCTAAACTCCTTCTCAGCAGATTTGCTGTTACATGAAATTTGGATAGGATTCTCAGACAGTTCTTCTTCCAGGAGTAATAGCTGACACATGGTGGAATTTTCCATTTTTTCTTATTCAAAAGCAAGAGAACCACACCTTCTCCCTGGGGCCCGAAATGTATCCAGCTGGCTGCTGCTCTGCTCTGTCTTCACAGAGGCACTTGGGCTCTTCAGCTGCTATAATCCTCCCCTCTCCCCCTTATTCCTCCCCTCTCCCCCTTATTCCTCCCACTTCTATACCAAGTTCACTGTTTTTCTGCCACAAGGAGTTAGTAAGAAACGACATGGAAAAGATCAGAAACTTCTGTGTATTATAAGCAGGCAAAGGGCTGCTCTGTTTCCAACAGAAAGCCAGTAGCTGAGTGGACAGAATAACAAGTCTGGTCATTAATTTATGTAAATGGCAGCAGAGCTCAATAGATTTGGAAGTCATTAATTTTCTCAGAGATGAAGATAATAATTTGGAGACTCTGACAAGCTTGAGTGGTGTGTTCCGTAAGTGAATGTAATCACTGTCTAGTGATATTCTTTCCCAACAGGAACAGTTCCAAAACCCCTGGATTGCTTCAGAAATGCCCTGCCATGGCACTGTCAAATATGCTGTATTGTAAGTTTTCCTACCTAAACTACATGGCTGTCTAGTGACTGGAATTTTAAATAAGGTCCTGGAGAAATATGAAAAGGAGTAGCTTTGCTTTCTCAAACTGACAGCTAATGGTGGTGGGCTACCTGATGCAGTTTTGCCCTGGAAGCTTATTCATAGAATCATAGAATCATAGAGTGGTAAGGGTTGGAAGAGACCTTAAAGATCATCTGGTTCCAACCCCCCTGCCATGAGCAAGGACATCTTCCACTAGACCAGGTTGCTCAGAGCTCCATCCAACCTGGCCTTCATTACTTCCAGGGAGGGGACATCCACAGCTTCTCTGGGCAACCTGTTCCAGTGCCTCACCACCCTCTTGGTGAAGAATTTCTTCCTAATATCTAATCTAAATCTGCCCTCTTTTAGTTTACAGCCATTCCCTCTTGTCCTATCACTACCCACCCTTGTGAAAAGTCCCTCTCCATCCTTCCTGTAGGCCCCCTTCAGGTACTGGAAGGCTGCTATAAGGTCACTCTGGACCCTTCTCACCCAGGCTGAACAGCCCCAACTCCCTCAGCCTGTCCTCGTAGGAGAGGTACTCCAGCCCTCTGATCATCTTCGTGGCCCTCCTCTGGACCCACTCCAACAGATCTTATGTTGGGGGCCCCAGAGCTGGATGCAGTACTCCAGGTGAGGTCTCACAAGAGCGGAGTAAAAGGGTAGAATCACCTCCCTCAACCTGCTGGCCACGTTTCTCTTGATGCAGCCCAGGATATGGTTGGCTTTCTGAGCTGCAAGCGAACATTGCCAGCTCATGTTGAGCTTCTCATCCAGCTTCTCCTCTTACTGGAAGAAAGGATGATGCTCTTCATCAAAGGACAAGATGCTGTATTTTACTGCTTGTGAAATGGGAAGACAACCATAATGTTGAGTTAAAATGGAGACAATGAGTGCTGATAAATCCTAATAATGGTTCCTACAACATCTGACAAAATATAAGTAATGAGCCTGGGTCTAAGCGGTGTTTCTGTTGACAGTGGAAGACCTGAAATCTATGGTCTGTGGAACTGAGAATAAAATTGTCATCCACTCAACAGCACTTTGTTAAGATTGCATGGTTGTTCGCTAGATATCAGTTCCATGTACACCTCTGAAGCTTGTTTGCCTGCCCTGCTGAATAGAGATCAGGTATTTTCCATTTCTTTAGGGAGCCCTGGGATTTGCTGCTCTGAAGACTGGACACTTATTGCTCTTTAGTCAGCTCTTCAGCTGCTTCTCCCTTGTCCTTTTCCTTCATGTTGGGGCTGATGTCTCTGCTGACCCAAAGCTTCTGTTCACTTTTTTACATCGGGTTTCCAAAGGCTTTGAGTTTTCTCCCTGCCTTTGAAAGGAATGGTTCATATTCTGAAACACAGCTGCTGTAATGGAAGCAATAGATGATCAATTAACCTTCTTTTATCTGTAGAGAACATCCAGCCTTTCCAAGGCTTTCATTTCAGGAGCAACCTTTTCAGGAAATGGTTTTTGGTTTTACTTTTTGAGACTACCTTTTCCCCCTCCTGGTAACTCATCTCTTAGAATTGAGGCTGCTTGATGCATCGGTCTGAATCACGTAGAGAGTCCTGATGGCACAAATGAAGTAGTGCCTTCGGAAATGGAAAAATGTTGTGAAAGGCAGGATGTTCTGCTGGGTGAGTCCCCAGAGTGACTCAAGACATTCAGGCTCGTTTCCAAGGCTCACTGCCTGACCTTGGGCAAATCGCTTTGTTCTTTCTTGCTAAAAAGAAGACACTTTAAAAAGGAAAGAATATGCTTTAAAAAGGAGAATAAATGTTTCAAATGTGCATCAAGAATAATCATATTTAATTACATGCATTAAACCTGCATACGATTCTCTTTGAGATAAAATGTTAGGATAGTAAATTCTTGGATTACCATCTTGCACAAGGGAACCTTGCCCTCACCTAAACTGTGTGATTTTAGCTGTAGCCAAAGTCCTGAAAAAGAACAAAATTGCAGACTTAGAAGCAGCCTCTGCTGATGTGTGTCTAGCACTAGGAGGGACCCCTCAGGTCATAACATGCATTCTGCTTTAAGGTGCTTCTTGCTTATTTGGCAAAGCTTCCATTATTCCACAAGTGTAGTACATATCTCTGGGGAAGTGGTCTTTGTGGGGTCATAATTTCTTGGCTGGAGCAGGAGAGAATGTAGAAGCAAAGACTGACAGATGTTGTGTGGTAGATATTATTAAATTGGTTAATTTAATTTAGATCTTTGTTATTATGAAAAATATCAGTTCACTATGTCAAATGTGAAACAGTCCTATTTCTCTCTAGAAAAAAATGCAAATCAAATTTAATTTAGATTTTTGTTTAGCTTAATGTCAAAAGGCTACCTTAACCTTCCACAACACATTGGCAAGACCTGTGTTCAAAAGCTGCCTGAGTAAATGAGCGCACGCACCAACACATTCAGATCATCAGCAGGCTTTCTGTGAGAATGGGTGAACAGAATTCAAAGGCACAGATTTCCATTCTCTGGCCACCAGGAGGAGGAAATGCAGGGACTCTTAGGTCACCATTCAGATGATCTCAAGTGTAGGCTCAAGTTCAATGACAGATGTAGTTCATGGTCTGCACCTTGGGTGGACTATATAGAAAAAGCTAGGGGGAGTCAAGGGCACAGCTTTAAAAGATTAGCAGTAAAGGAATGATGGATCTGCTGTCTCACTAGATTCATCTGCTCTGCTGGAGGGAGGAATGGAGCATTTGTTGAATCAGCTTATATTAAAAATAAAACATGACATGAATAACAGATCAGTAAATCTGCATATAGAATTAACCAACTGAAGTGTTCATTAAGAATAAAACACTTACACAATGATAGTGAAGATAAGACAGTCCATGGAACTCTGGCCAGATAAAATCACACCTCATTAATCTTTTGGGTGTTCTGGACATACCAGTGTAAAAGCTACAATACAAGATGAAAAGCTTATGTCACTTTGCTGTTCAAAGAAACCTTTGACCCAGACCTTCACAAGAAATACAGACAGAGCTGACAGTCTATGGGTTGGATGCACAGTAATGTTACACATCAGGGAATGACTAAGATTGAAAAAAACCCCACACTATTTTGGTCAAGGTGATGTTCATAACCAGATGGGGAGAAAAAACAAGAAGAAACAAGTCAAGCTGAGGTTTCTTCAAGAATGGAATGCAATGCAATTGTACTCTTCTACTGATGGAGATGTTAGGATATTTACAGTGGCTTAACAAGTAGTTAGACTTAGCATTTAATTATTCCTCCTTAAACCTAATGGATCTAACTCTGAAAAAGCTTTATTTCACTGTGCACTGTAGGGACTGAAGTGTCATTTAGAGTGGGTAAAGTCTATAGCCTTTTTGCCAATTTTATCTCATTTAAGGTATCAGAATAGTGTTTCAGTGGGCATGACCAACGCTTTCCTACTTCATGCCAGCCCTCAGCATGGGACCAATTTCACCCATCAGGTGTATTAAAAGTTCATTCCATGCAAGAAATAAGTACATGCTTGTATGAATGAAATATCCTTGGACACAGTCTAATGCAGTCTCCAGGACTGTGTCCTGAGCCTAGCCTCTGACAAAACACCTTAGTGTCATCTTTGCAGACTGTTACTTGCCCAGGAGTGGGCATCATTGCCACAAAGAAGATAAAAGTCTCTTGAGAGTTGAGTAACAGGACAGTTTTGTCCTGACTGGCAGTGGGTGAAGTTGATGGCTGCTGTTGCATAGTTTTATTAGAGGATTTTCCAGGGAACCTCCCAGAAAGGAGGAAATTAATGTGCTTATTGGGAAATTGCTTTTCTGGGAGATGGCCTAATCACTCACGTTGCAGAGAGGCAGGCTGCCTTTTGCAGTCTGTGCATCACCATTACCATGCATGCCTGGAGCATGCACTTGGAGCAGTCTGAAAAATACGGACAGCATCTCTGCGGGATTATACTGAGTGTGAGCAATTGGTAATCTTCAGGGCTTTGTAACTCAGCCAGGCTAGGAATGTGCCTGCAAGAATACCAAAGAGCTCCTGCAATCCAGGGCTTTGTCCCTGCCAGAGTGACAGCCTCCTCCAAACTATGGTGGTTGAAGAGTAGATATCTCATGCCTCTGCTGCCTTTTCAGCTGAGGTGTAACAGATAAAGACTGCAACCTTTTTCTCCCCCAGGAGCTCAGCTTTGATGCAAAATCGCCTCTCTTTTCTTCATGCAGGGATCTACCGCACAGAAAAAGACAAAGGCACATTGTATGAGCTGACTTTCAAAGGAGACACAAAACATCAGTTCAAGAAGATTGTTTTATTCCGGCCATTTGGTCCTGTAATGAAAGTGAAGAATGAAAATGTCAATATGGCTGACACGCTTATTAATGTCATTGTGCCATTGGCCAAAAGAGCCAGTAAATTTCGGCAATTCATGCAGAATTTCAGGTGGGTTTCCATTCCAGTGCTGTCTTTGCTTCTTCTTCCTTGGAAAGTAAGATGCAATTTCAGGAGTTATCAAGGCCTCACTCAGTAAAAATCATGCTACTTTTACATAACATTTCATTGTGCCACTAAGAAGTAATTTTTGAAATTATAGAGACTGAAAGGTATATAACTGCTTAATGCATTGTGACTAGCAGTAAAAGCAATTATATTCCAGTCATCAGGGTTTCTGATTTGCATGTACCTAGCTTATGGGTCTCAATCTGTTTTGTTGGGGCACAAGCAACTGTGGCAATGTGAGGATTTCATGCCATGAGTTGCAAAGGAACATTTCTAAGGAAAAAGGGAATTACTGCTCCCAGACACTTTGCCAGACCCTATTAGAGAAAAGATTAAGGCAATAACAAGCAAGAAGGAAATATATTTGAACTTTCAGGTTACTTACTTTTAAACTTCTTTTATTTTTCAGCACAGAGATGATGTTTGGAGGGAGAATTTAATTGAGATGTAGCTCTAAATAGCTGCCCAGAAAAGACTATGTTAGCAACAGATACCCACTCTTACCATGGGATTTGTTTTGCCTAATTACAGTCATCTGAAAATAGGCTCCTTGTCTAAATCAGCCATCTGATAGATGCTTGTTTTAGGATGGGAGAAATCACCCTCTGGTCATGCTGATCTCTTTGCTGATTACAGATGAACTCTTGCTGACTAAACTTTGTGCAAGTGAGGCAGCTTAGATTGGTCCTACCCTTAGGCTACAGGCTTGATCTCTTGTTGATACTTAGATTTTAGTAGATGTTTCTTAACAAAATGCCAAAGATCTGAATTCTGGAATATCTGTTACAAAAAATCAAGGTTAAGAGGTAGGGTATGTATAGCTTCTTTAAAATCCCCCTTCTCCTAAGTGCTGGCGTTTTTGCCTGCCTGATCATTCTTCCTGGGGCTGGATGGCCTGTTTTAACAGTGTCCTCCTATTAATGTAACAAACACTGCTTAGAAAGTTTTTTCCTAATCAGTCTGAAAGATGGTCTTCTGTCCCATCTGACAGAGGCAGTGAGATGCTTTGTTAGGGCAAGGGTCTCTGTCAGTGAGTCATGCCCTCAGGAATATGCCTTCCAAGGTTCACCCTACTCTCCCTTCTGCAGTGGATGTAGGTTATCGTGGAAAGCTAACTTCTGTCACAAGTCACAGATCTGTCTCTGTTCTCTAGGGAAATGGGCATTCAGCAGGATGGGAGAATTCACCTCACTGTAGTTTACTTTGGAAAAGAACAAATGAATGAAGTCAAATCAATACTTGAAAATACCTCCAAGTAAGTACCTGAATGTCTGATGTGTGCTGTCCATGCACAGCGATTGTACCGTGAATTGGAGACTAGATAGCTGTCCAAACTCGTAGCTGTGCCAAAAAGGTCTAAACTGCATTGGAGAAAACTCAGTATTTTCTTTCTCTTAGGGCAGCCAGCTTCAAGAACTTCACCTTCATCCAGCTGAATGAAGAATTTTCCAGAGGCAAAGGATTAGATGTTGGTGCTCGATTTTGGAAAGGAAACAATGTTGTTCTCTTTTTTTGTGACGTCGACATATACTTCACAGCTGAATTCCTGAACTCCTGTAGATTGAACACACAGCCAGGTACTGCTACTCATGAAGTGTATTGTCTTTCAACAGATTTTTACCTATTGTGTAACAGCCTTCACCAGAGTATTCTTGCCTTTGAATTGGTAATTGTTTTGGTTTAGCCTGGACAAATGCCAGGTGCCCACCAAAACCGCTCTATCACTCCCCCTCCTCAAATGCACAGGGGAGAGGAAATATGACGAAAGGCTCCAGGGTCGAGACAAGGACAGGGAGAGGTCACTCACCAATTACCGTCACGGACAAAACAGCCTGAACTTGGAGAGAAAAGGGAGTTTAATTCATCACCAATCAAATCAGAGTAGGATAGTGAGAAATAAATCCAGATTTTAAAACACCTTCCCCCCACCCCTCCCTTCTTCCCAGGCTCACCTTCACTCCCGTTTCTCTACCTCCTCCACCCAAGAAGCGCAGGGGGACGGAGAATGGGGGTTATAGTCAGTTCATCACACATTGTCTGCTGCTCCTTGTCCCTCAGGGGGAGGATTCCTCACATTCTTCCCCTGCTTCAGCGTGAAGGTCCCTCTCATGGGAGACAGTTCTCCACAAACTTCTCCAATGTGAGTCCTTCCCACGGGCTGCAGCTCTTCCTGAACTGCCCCAGTGTGGGTCCCTTCCATGGGGTACAGTCCTTCAGGAACAGGCTGCTCCAGCGTGGGTCCCCCACGGGGTCACAAGCCCCGTCAGCAAACCTGCTCCAGCGTGGGCTCCTCTCTCCATGGGTACACAGGTCCTGGCAGAAGCCTGCTGCAGCGCGGGCTCTCCGTGGGGTCACAGCTTCCTTCAGGAATCCACCTGCTTCAGCATGGGGTCTCTTCCATGGGCTACAGGTGGATCTCTGCTCCATTGTGGACCTCCATGGACTGCAGGGGAACAACCTGCCTCACCATGGTCTTCATCACGAGTTGCAAGGGAGGGCTTTCTGCTCTGACATTTCGGGTACCTCCTCCCCCTTCTTCTTCAATGACCTTGGTGTCTGCAGAGATGTTTCTTTCACATCATCTCACTCCTCTCTCTAACTGCTGTCTCACACAGAGTTTTTTTTCCTTCCCTTTCTTAAATCTGTTGTCACAGAGGTGCTACCACCGTCGCTGATTGGCTTGGTCTTGGCCAGCGGCGGGTCTGTCGTAGAGCCGGCTGGCATTGGCTTTATCAAACATAGGGAAAGCTTCTTGCAGCTTCTCACAGAAGCCACCCCTATAGCCCCCCCCCACTACCAAAATCTTGCCATGCAAACTCATTACAGTAATGAACCGCTGTAAATAATTCTTGAAACTTAGAAAACTAATTAAGACAAGTATAAAAATTCCATTGCTGACTGACTTTTGAAAGTTTATAACATTCCTGCTCCCACTGTGATTGAATTTCTTGCCCTCAGCACCTGTGCTTTCTGCAAAAGGACCTTTCTGTTAATTATAACCTCACCTTCATAGGCTCAGTCAAAAACTTGGGTGACTTTGTCTGCCCTGGAAAGCATCTTGTAAGAGAGAGAAGTGTGTTTTATAAAGCTTTAAAAAAAAATATAACCCCTTGTCATTTCCAGGGAAGAAGGTGTTTTATCCTGTTCTCTTCAGCCAGTATAACCCCAGTATAATTTATGGCCACCATGATTCCATCCCATCTTTAGAACAGCAGCTGGTAAGTACATGCTTCTCTGAATGCCTGCTTTTATTTGGACAAAGCATTTTTTAGAGGTGCATGTGCTCTTGGGTAGCATTTCCCTATTCCTTGTGCACAGTGACTACCACACAGACAATATTAACGGCAACAGTCACCTTACTGTGAGTTCTGCAGTTAAGTTTCACAGGGAAATATCTTGGTACCATTTATTTTAACCCTTGTTTGGTGTTTTATACATGGAACCTAAGAATTTAAACCGTCTGCTTCTCTGCTGGAAGGGATTTTCTAATTAGCGAACAATTCCTCCATGCTGTGCTGTCTTGGGGTGCCAGTCCCTGCTCTTGCTCTCATTTCTCCCTTGCTCTAAAGAGTTTGTTTCCTTGCATCTTGAAGAGCTGACATTTGTAAAAAGCATAGATATCCTTAGATGAGTCAGTGCAAACAGAATTCCAGGGGCTGCCACAGTTATTCCCCCACTTACTTGAACACCTACAGTGGCTCTTCCCATCCCACAGCTCATGATTAAGCTGCCTGTGAGCAGACTGTGTTTCCAAAGTGTACCACGTGGTCTCACAGTCAAATTACATGCTTGGAGCTGTCCCTTCTGGCTTTCATCTGGCACTGATGTAACACAGCGTAACTCCATTGATTTCCATCTCACTTGCTATCTTTGGTGTGAGAACAAAGCATTATTTTTAAAAACGTTGCCATAAGGCATATGATTAAGGCATGCAGTTAAACCCAGGAGAAGCCTCTCGATTAGGAGGAAGCTGTTGTGAGGAAGAAGCAGAGCACAGAGATGAGAGGTTCACATGAATGCTAGTGGCAGGGCCATCGCGTGGCACTGCTGCGGATGCTGTTCTCCATTCTCTTGTGCTCTGGCATTGCATTGTCTTGAAGCTAAAAGGGTGATAGAAGTGGTGGCTTTCCCTTTATGTACTCCCTCCACTCTCGCTTCTCTCCAGAGGCAGCAGGTCACAGTCCTCTGCCCACTAGTGCTAGTACATGGCGGAATTTTCAAATAGGAGCCTGAGCCAGCTATGCAGTTTCATTCAGTCCTCTGGGTCAGGCCCCAGCCTGCCACAGCTGCCCCTCTTACTGCCAGGCACTGCACCTAGCAGGGCTCATCCTGTCCCAGGCTGGACGCTGTCTCCAGAACATCCCAGCTTCTACAGTTGTTCTCGGTAGGTCAGAATTAGTGTTGTTGTGAGCCCAGCCACAGTCACAGCTGAAAAAGGTCACTGGGGGTCTGAGTCCAGTCTTCTGTCATCACTACCCCCACCTCATGCAATCCCTCTAGAAAAATGAAGTATGAGTGTTTGAAAAGTCCACCCAAAATATTTTAAAATATTTTTTTTGTCTGTTGCTCCCTGTGTTATCCAGCAGGTAGCCAGAAAATCTGAAGAGTCTGAAAAATCCTTTCCACTGTTTTTTTTCTCAGAGGACACTTGTTCTGATAATACTATGAGATTCATGTTAGCTCTTCTCTCTCTGATGAGAACCCGTCAGGGATCCTCAGGCTTGTAAGCACTGTGTTTAGGAAATGAAATAGGGTTTATCTCTCAGGCCAGCATAAATTCCACTAAGTATGTTGTCAGGATTGTGCAAATATTTATAGCTAAAATTTCAATCGTAAAATGCTTAGGTCAGAAAAGCTTCTTGATTTAAAGAAGTACTGCCAATCTCATTTTTATGTATATTGTTATATTTTCAGCCCACATTAGTTCCCAGACATGAGGCCAAATCTGTGCCATTAAAACAAGACAGTGTTAGCCCTCTGTCCTGGTACTTGGGCTGCAGAGAAAAGAAAGCCTTCAGAAATTTTTGAAATAATTTGATTTGTGCAGCAGCCACTTGCACTAATGGGAAATAATAATGCTAATGCATACAAGTAGCTTGCTGTAAGGGCATCGTTATGGAGATTTCTTGTTGCAGCGCAGACCTGACAGATACAATCTTGTTTCCTTTTAATTGGCTTCTTCAGTGGCTTGGCTTTTTCATGGAAAGGAGAAATGAGAAAAGAAAGAGACAGCAACGTGAGCAGTAAAATAAAAAAAAAAAAGCCATTGAAGTGACAAGGGCTATGAACAAAAAGGGAAGGCATAAACAAGAAATCAGGAGAAACTATTTTGGGAGAGGATTGTTTGGTAAAGGAAATTCTGGGATTTGTAAATCCAGAAATGGAAATTCTATCTGTTCATCTTCTGTAACTTTCTCACAAGTGAAGCCAAAATTTTCAAAAATAGCTGCTAAAGGTGGGTTTGTAACCAGACCTTCAAGAGTGCAAAGTACAGCTGACTTGCTTAGAGGATTGAAATACCTCCCTCTCCCAGTCCCTTGAAACTCTTGGATGTCTCACCAGATGCGTTAGGTCACTCACACATGTGAATTGTGACCTTAGGGATCTATACTTGGATATCTGCTTGTGAAAAGGATAGCCATGGTTTCTCACTGCTCTGATTTTCTGCCTGCAATACATAATGTTTTCATGGTCCACCTCAGTAATGTAGACTGCACATTCATTATTACAAAGGCTTTTATGGGATATATATCTACCTCCTAACATTTCTGGACTTCAGTTTTAGCTGGATTTAGCAGTTCTGTAATGGAAAACTATTCTTACCACTTCCCTACTTTTTGTCAAAATTAAGGTAATCAAAAAGCTGTCAGTTGTACGATCAGTTTAGAACCACTGTCTTATTCCAGAGCTCTTGTGGTCCACAATCCAGATGCCACCATCTGCTCTACAGCAGAGTCTGGCTTCCCTGGTTTACCAGTATGTTTCTTACGTCAGCTCTGAATCCCACAGAAACTAACGATTTTGGAGGATGTTTTGCCTGCGAAGAAACAAACTCCAGAGAGTGATGTGATGTTGCTCTGCTTGGTCTACAACAGCAGGAGTGGAGCAAAACCTAATTGTTCCGAATCAGGGGGTTTATCTATGATAGCTAATGACATGGCTGTTTTTGGGGGGCAGAAACGTGCAATGAGTATCCATAAAAACTGGGTCAGGATCAGCCATGGATTTACGTGGGGAAGAATAAAAGAGCAGTTGCTCCTATTTCTGACCACATTCAAGGACTTCTCTGCTGCTCACACTGAAAGCATTTCTGCTCCCATATAAACATTCCTTTCCTTCCATGCAGATTATTAAAAAAGAAACTGGATTTTGGAGGGACTTTGGTTTTGGGATGACTTGCCAGTACAGATCTGATTTTATCAACATAGGTAAGAAATATATACTCCAATATGTCTGCCTTTTTACTGAAACATAGAAAACTGTGATCAGCTTCCCTTTACTTGGCCTGTGTGTCTATGCCTCTGATTTGCAACAGTGCTCTGGTTAGATGTTCAGACTGTTCCTAGGTGCCATAGAGGTTACCAGAATCTAAATGCTGCTCAGTACAAATAAAGCAGTTTTGTCTGACAGTGAAAGATTTGAAGCTAAGAAATTTGGAGGCTTTGGTGTTGGCAGAAAGTATGGGTATTTTAAAGGGCTGACTGGAGCCAGAGTACAGCTGCAGTGCAATTAACAGCGTCAAGTTTTCATATAGTGTACATTTCTAGTTTTATTTTGGATTTTGTTTGTATCAGGTGGCTTTGATCTGGACATTAAAGGCTGGGGTGGTGAAGATGTACATCTGTACCGCAAATACCTTCACAGCAACCTCATCGTGATCCGAACGCCTGTCAGGGGTCTCTTCCATCTGTGGCATGAAAAGCAATGTCTGGATGAGCTGACCCCAGAGCAGTACAAAATGTGCATGCAGTCCAAGGCCATGAACGAGGCTTCTCACAGCCAGCTTGGGATGCTTGTTTTCAAGCAAGAGATTGAGACACACCTGCAAAGGCAGAAACTGAGCAGTAAGAAGACATGAAGCCAGAAAGGGAGGCAAAAAGCCTCTGAATTGGACTACAGGGTGTTTTGGAAAAGAGTTGCTAACAAGACAAGATGGGATGAGACTGAAAGAGGATGGAGGTTCCAGCAGGATGGCAGCAAAACAAGATGAGGGAAAGTGCTTGTTCTCCCTTCTTCTGTTTTTTTTCTTAATAGGGCTTTTAAGTACTCCATTAGCCTGACTGTTCAGCACTTGCTTCTGGGGGAGACTTGAACACTTGATGAGATTCAAGGTCACACAGACAATGAACATTACATAAATGCCAGTGTGGTATTCACAATAACAAATAGATGTACTCTTCCATTGAAATGTTTGTAAAATGTGCACAGTTATTTGAAGGATTGACCCTTTGGTGAGCCAGTAATAATGAGTTATTTTCTACATCTAACCTGACATATCTAAAAAGGGCTATTTTTGAATAAGTACAGAGCTCCTGCTCTGAGAAGGACATCTGATTGTTAAAAATGGCTAAGCTGGAGTGACCAAAAATCTTTTTCCCTTAAGGGGCTGGGGCAGAGTGGGCAGGAGTAGTGCACTAACAGGGTATTCCTGGTTCATTCAGAGACAAGAGGCAACTCAGAAAGTGCTTTCTAAAATTCAGGAAGAGAAAGCCCTGCTGGTCAAGTGTGATGTTTCAAAAATGCTGGAGAGTGGTGTTTTTTCTCTTTTGTGGACAGTAAGCCAAAAGCAATGAGCCATATCTGTATCATGTGAATTAGATGGTGTATTTCTCCTTTAGAATACTGTAAGTATCTCAAGATTTATTTTTAAGTGAAGTTGGGTTTGCTTGGGAATTATTTTGTCATACTTCATATTTTCTAGTTCTAGCCTTACTAGGAAATAGTACAGCCTTCCAACACTTGGAAAATGCTCTGCAGATCTGTGTTTCCTGTGGATGGGGACTGGCTTCAGATAAGTGATTTTTCTGCACAGCCTGGGTGCTGGAAGGCAGAAGCTTTACCATGCTGAACAAAAGGAAATACATACCAACTGGCAGTACTGATTTAGCAGGAGGCTTCAGACTCTGAATGTCAGATACCAAAACTGATGAACATTTTCTGACTTTATACCAAAGTGTTCTTTCTAAACCAAATATAGAATCTTGCCTAGGGCATAGCGATCTTTTTGTAATTAACAAAATAAATTTTTGTGATGGATTACTGGACCCTGCACATTCTTTTATGATAGTTATAAGTGCATCCTAAAAATCAGTCTCCTTCTTAACAGATTTTTTTCAATTGCCTAAAATTGTTGAAAGTTTGAGTTACTGCTCTTATAAAGCCTTTTATTTTAATGCTGCCTGCTGTTTATCATTTTAATATATACTAGCCAACAAAACCTGTATGGGCTTGGAAATCCCATTTGCTTACCTAAATGCTGTTTCTCCAAGCAGTCTCTTTATTTTATACCTTCAGATTAATTCAAGGCAGTTGGAAACCAGATTCTAATTTGGTTTCTGGCTTGTAAAAGCTGGGGGAAGAAATACACAAGATAGCCCTGAACAATGATTAAAACACTATTTGTCATGCCACCGTGCGGTAGGAAGAGCACTTATGAACCTCTTTTGAAAACTGTGCGCAGAATCTGCAGACAGAGACCATGCTACTGTAAGTACGTTTTCCCTTGACACAGGTTTGCATGTGTTTGTCTTTTGCTGGATGCAAATTATCTTCATTGCACTTCCCATGCAAATCACCAAATGTCCAAAACCACTGTGAAAGTCTGCATGCTTAAAAACCCCAACCCCCAGATACATCACTTACCATAAAAACTTCAGCAACAACTCAAGCAGGTCCTCCAAGGAACTTTTTTGTTCCCAGAATGCATTATAAATTGTTTATAAAGGGCTTTGTTTTGATGGAGTAACTTTAGAAATATTATGCAGTAGGAGGAGACAGGCATGGCTTGTTGAATGCTTATGAGAGCTATGGTAACTGAGCTGCTCCAAGGTGATAGTTGTTCCTGCAGTCCCACTTAACCTGAATTTGAAACTGAGTGGTGTGCATTATGAAAGTTTCATAGTCATTACCTGCCTTGAGCCTAGCCTTAACTACTTCCATGATGCTTTGTTTGTTATCTTCCCTTAGGTTTCCCTAAGCGCTCAGCAACTTAATGTAACTTTGAGGTTGGCCACACCGGTAGAGCAGGGCTAGACCAGACAATCTCCAGAGGTCCCTTCAAACCTATATTAGTCTCTAATTTTAAGCACTGGGCACCTGTAAATTCAACACTTTGTTACTTTACAGCACCCTTGATTCCCCACCACTGCTAGTCATCCTTGCTCAACAGACTTTCAGGGTAACTAGATTTCACAGCCATAGAAGAGACATTCTTGAGGGCATCTGTTCTGGCAAGGGTGCTGCCTTTGCAGGCAGTGCAGTAATCTAAATGTGTAGGTATAAAACTTCAGGTTTCTTCTCTTGCAGCAAACAAGTGAAGCTGGGAGTCTTCGAAAACCTAAGGCATGATTCTCAAACATGGGATAGATGTGAACACTGGCAGTGGCTTTCCCTGGGCTCTACTGAGCCAACATTATGCCTCGTGTGAAACCAGTGGTCCACTGGTCAGAAGATCAAACCCTGAGAAGTTCCATTATAGATCTTAGAGCTAAAAACGATTATGTCCTGCTATCCTGCTGTCCTGCTGCGTCCATGCCGGATCAGCCTGCACCTTATTTCTGCAAGTTAACACCCTGCCTCTCAAGCTGCCTTTTTAAAGGATACTTTGTCCCATCTTTACCAGCCCATAGGTACACAAAACACTTCATGATTTGTCTCCAGCAGGACAACAGCTATGGCCTGTTTTTCACATGAGAACAGATGCTAACTTTTGTCTAGGATCTCTGAATGACCTTTCATTTTGGCCATAATTTTCAAAAGAAACAGAGGAAAGGAGGGGCTTTTTCCCCCTACCAATAATCTAGACCCCCTCTCATGATTGATGCAGATTATGTTCAAAATATCTCTTTGATACATGTGATACAGTGCTCAAGAGGCTCCGTAAGTCATTTGCCTTGCCAGACTATTGTTACTTGCAGAATCTCACTTTACATTAAGGCTTTATCACTAGTAAGTAAAACCTGCTGTAACTGGAGTGCAGTTATCCCCTTTTTCCCTATATGGAAACCACCTATCAGCATAGTTGTAAATTTTAAGACCAGATGATTACAATAATTCTTTTAATCTGTATTGTGCAAGATGCAGATCAGTGTAAGACTGAAGTTTTCGACTGCTTCCTCAGGTTGAGCAGAGTAGCCCTGATCCAACAGGAAAGGGAAGGGAATAGGTAAACAACTGAAATAAGACTGAATCTTGTTCACTATTTGAGGATTGCATCTCTGAAAAATTATGTTGGCAGATTCTCACCACAGCCCTCAGCTGTACGATTTGTCATGTGCAACAGCATGAGGGAATCTGGGTGAGGATTAATTTGTTATGTGATTCTGTCCAGCCTCTCCCCCAATATTCTGAATTATGTATTTAAAGAGCAGTGTAACAGACATGAAGAGAGAACATTAGGTTGAAAGAAAAAGCTCTGTGTTAAAGTTTACACCAGATGCATCTCAGTAATCTGGACGCAACTTGCAATAAATAGCACCATTCTGGAAAATAGCATTCTTTACTGGCAAACGCTCTTCTGTAAACCATACTAATACTGATATAGGCACTGCTTCTTACATATTTTAGGCTCTGTGCATGTGGCAGTCTTTCATACAAATTCCTGTATCTTCCTCCTTTCCCTTTCAAAAGGTTAATCCCTCTTTATGCAGAAAGGCCAGTGTAGGATTTAAACACAGGTTAAAAGAGCGAGGACCTCTATCCAGAGACTAAAGGAGTTAAAAAAATGAACTTTTCATGAAAATCCTTCTTCACAGAGAACGCATTTCACTGCAAGGCACCAAGGGTTTGCTTGGATGTTTGGCCTGAACATCCTTGATTCCAAGGGGATAGTATTTTACCAGATTAAGCTTCACATTATGCAAATTACTATGTCAAGACCAATTCACCTCTCCAAGTTGTTTTGTGCCTTCAGGAAGGTATGATCTCACTTAACTGCAGATACTAATCTATTTCCCAGATGGCACACAACCTTGCGTTCAAGGACAAAAGGCAGCTCGAATACAGAAGTCCCCCAGGAAATCTGCAAAAACCCACTGAAAATAGGTAGCGGTAGCAGTAGCTCCCTGTTCAACTGGTTACTTCATCACCTCATAGACTCCATTGTGCGGGATACATCCAGGTGCTTTGCAGCTTGTTGGGCTGATGCATCCTTTAAGTCGATACAACAAGCCCATGACAGTACTTATCCTCCCACTGCTTTGTTGTGAAGGATATAAAACAGAGGCACTTATGGCAACCGTTTCAAGTAAGCATCAGCAACTCTAGTTTGAAGTTCAGTCTTTGCGAATACAAGCACGGGGCTGCACAGTGAGACTGGGAGGTTCACTCAAAGAGAGAGATGTAATCCGGTTCTTGGTCCTCTTGGCCACACGGGTAAAGCAACAGCTCCTTGCCCAAGGAAGTGATGGGTTCGTCCTGTTGATACAGGGTATGATTACACACTGCCTTTCAAACAGACCCTGCCTATCACAACGTCACGAGCTGGACAGCAGTCTTCCTGCCTCTGTTATGGCGTGGACATGTTCATCCTGCTGTGGGATACAGCTCAGTGCCCTGGGCAACTCGGGGAAGGACCCACATGGCTGACCTCTGTCTTCAGAAAACAATGCCTGTGCTCGGTGCAGTAACCCAGTGACACAACTCTGGCAGTTCCTGGAAAGAGCAGTGCTCATCTCGTAGGCATCCGCAGCTCCTGTGGCGTGAAATGCTGCCCTAGAAGTGTTTGCATCCTTCCACAGCCTAGAAAGTGCTGGAGTGAGGACTGTGCAGCTTACAGGTAAGCAGGACGGGGTTGTTGTGGACCCTGCTCCTGGCTGCGTTTGTGGGAGGGACGAAGGTGGATCCTGGAGTGAGCGCATGCCCTCTGCTCAGGCAAGCCCTGATCTAACAAGGGAATTCCCTGACAGCAGAGTCTCTGCTTCCCCTCTTGTTCTCCACCCTAGCTGCAGATGCGCAGTAGGAACTTGCCGTCTGTTATAGTCACCCGGTGGGTGATAAGCGGAACCCACCAGAGCACTTCAGCAGAACGCGTTCACCCTGCCCACGTCTGCTGCAGTGCAGGGAGTCTGTACAATTCCATGCGGGCTGTGGGCATGGCTCTGTCTTTAATACAGACACGCACAGCCAGGCTTTAAATCCTCTGGCTCTAGCACCAGTAGCCGTATAGCTCCTGCTTTCAACAGTTTCAGCCTGAATGGTGAAACCCATGCAAGAAGCAAGTTCAGGTAGCCCAGGTAGAGCTCCACATAGCAAATGAACATAGATATTTTCCTCATGTCTGATTTTGTTTAGTCGTGTCTATATTAGGCTAGGCACTTACTTAAAAGAAACATGGATTTTAAATGAACCTTTAGGCAAAACGATTGTCCTGTCCCCGGGCAGATCTTACAGTAAAGGAATGAACAATCCATCGGGCCCTCCTTGGAGCCCACCTAACTGCAGTCAGTGCTAGTAAACACTGCTGTTACTGTTGCAAGAACCTGCCAACATTCTTCCTTCCCTTGGACTTTTTATCTTGCTCAGCATCACACCTTGCCTGCTTTGAGATTATAAAGATACCTTGTTGTCTTTCATGCTGAAGCCGGAGGCAAGCAGGATTTTCTGCTTACCCAACTTGCTGGGACCCCACAACCATGGAGAGAATCCAAAAAAAAGGAGTCTGCGTGAGTATGCTGTCACCTCTCACCTCATCAGCCAAGTAACTTGAGCCCTGCGTGCAAGGTGTTCTGCGCACTTGAGGGGCAGTCAATCAGGTCTAAGATGACTGAGATGTGTTACATCACCTGAGATGCACCCACAAGGCTGGCATACCCTTCTGGACCAGCACACAGGGTACCCAACGGCAGCTAAAATGGGTCTAGTTACCTACTTTAAAACAACCAAATCTATTCTTTCTTATTTGGAAGTGCCCTAAGGCAATTAAACAAAAAGTTAATGAATGCCTTGTTAGATGGTCACCTTGTGGTAGTCTACGAGGTCAGCCAGTGTTGAATGTTGTAGCTGGTCCACTCCAAGGAAGCTGTAGGAATCACTGGAGGCATCAATGAGGAAGTGTTTGCATCCTTCCACAGACCGATAGGAGAGCACGTAGCCTTTGATTTTCTCGCTGACCCGGACCAGAAAACTCCCCGGTACTGTTTTATTCAGAAGCTCCTCTGCTTTCTTAGAAGTTAGGATACCTGTTCAAAATCAAAACACAAAACTGAAGGGAGAAAAGCATTTGTGCAGGACTGGATGGAACAGTTCTCACAAGAAATCTGCTTTACTGCTCCAAAACCCATCCGTGGCACTTCCACACCTTGTGTTGTTTTCTTGCCCAGTAGCCCAGGAAGAACAGTACTGCCATTGCTAGTGACAGACCATGGCTGTGTGCTAACTGTGCTTTACGTTAACTGTTCCAGACTCGGCTGATTATGAATGATAAATGTGCAGGGCTCAAAAAGATAGTTTCTGTCTTATGAGAGACAGCGGGATTGCAGTGTGGTGTATGTTGATTCCAATACAGCAGGGCTGTGCAGGCAGTGATCCTAAGTCCTGTCAGAAAGCCATGCAAGCTTTGAAAGCCCAGTTACAAGAGGATAATGCTTTTGTTGCTGCAGTCTCAGATCAAAGGGGTTTCCAAAGAAAGGGAGATGGATGAGATCATGATGATCTATTAGAAATTGGATGGAAAGGTGAGGGATGATGAGCGCTTATGGAGGGAGAATGACCTGGGGCCAAGGATGAGTGGGATGAGGTGTGCCCAAATATCTCCCACCCTGGTCCAGTTACCAGGGTGACCTTGCATCCAGTATAGGGAGGCAGGGGTGGCACAGAGGTACAGGGTATTTTGAAGATCTGGCCTGTGTTCTAACACTTTAGTTTGCCATTTGTCATAAAGCTAAAGGAATTTAAACTACATTGCTAGATATTTAAAAAGGAAAACATAGCCACCTTCAAAAAGCTCCAGGGCCCAGCCTGTGGCAGCAGCCATGTTAGCAGAAACAGCTCCTTAAAGACTTGGGTTGGGGCAGAAATGCTCAGGACTCACCGTGGAACCAAGGCGCTATTGTGTCTGTGGTTTTCTGATAGCCGGCTCGGAGAGGAAATTGCTCCTCTTTGAACCACTTGATGATACTTTCTTCGGTGGAATTGGAGACTGTCCTCTGGATTCCCTCTTTCCTGTTAAAGAAGACCATGGTTTGTGCATCAAGTTCAAAGGACAGCTTTGAGTCCTTGGCAGGACTTACCTTTTGTTCGGGATGTTAAGAACAGCCCTAAACAGAAGGCTTACACTAGTGCAGCTGTCAGCAACAGTATCTGGTTTTCAGTAGACACCTGGCATAGAGGATGTACGCACTCTAGGCTTAGGTCACTCCACTAAATAAACCTGTTACACTCCAGGGGTGAACAAATAACCCTCATCACACCCTGGGCTGGAATACAGCCTAGGCTCTGTGTTTTTCCCTGCAGGATGTCTCCTCCACATGAAGAGCAGAACTGATGTTCTCATCTCAACCATCCCATGCTAGAGCAGAAGAATCTCACCCCTTCTCCCCTCCACAGCACTCAGGGGTTTCCTTACCTAATTGCTCTCCCGTTTGCCATTGCAGGAGGTAGAAGTTTAGGCTTGGGGGGGAGAGGTGGATATTGGAGCGGTCGCCGATCTCCTGCTCTGGCACCCTTGGAAATATCTGCCTGCTTCCCTCTGTGGATGCCCTGCAGTGAAAGCCTCCTGTAGTCGTCCCTGGCTTGCCGTGCAAGGGAGCGTCTCTTCTCATCTGCTGCCTTGGATTTCCGCACTGCAACAAAAAAGGAGTTCTACAGGAGCGAACAAGCAGGCAAGTTCTAAGCTTGCTGCCCTTTGGCCGTCTTCCTGCTTGATGCAGTGGAAGAACAACCCATTTCACAAGGTGAAAGATGCACTCAGTTGTGAGACCCTTTGCCACATGGCTCCCATCACTTTTGGGCATCTGCTACTTAACAGGGTCCAGTTTTTATTCCTTCAAGAGATTAAAAATCTGGGTTCTTTCTGGGCACCAGGTCGCGTTGTACTTAAGGACTACTTAGTTTTGTTTTGGATGCTGACTCCTGGTTCAGACATTGATTTCTGTAGTGCCTTTCATGTGAGCTGGTCTGGGGGGGGAGGGCATACGCAATTAAAGCCACTGAAATGACCCCAAATCAATCCTTTCAAGGATTTGAAAATAATGATCATTTTTTAAGGGTAAGAAGGAGTTTTGCTAAAACTGTTTCAGCAAGTGGAGAACTTGGCTGGGTAATTTTTTTTGCTGCAAAACTGCCTTGATTGTCTAGGTCCAGCTCATCCTGGAGTCTGTAGGACTAACCAGCTTTCCGACTAGTCTGAGTTAGGCTAGTTCTTTCCTTGCTTTTGTAATCAACTTTAGATTTTTTTTTTTTAATCAGTGAGCAAAATAAAACCCCTGGCCAGAAGTGGAAACAATTGGTAGTACAGCATTGCCATCTACCGAGCAGCAGGGGAGGAACTGGGAAAAAAAATGCATCAGGTTTTCCTTCAGGAAGTATTTGGGAGCAGTGATGGATGCTGCTGTAAGTCTCATACTGTTTGCCATTTTCCTTCCTATCGTTGGAATTCATTACATGAGACAGTGCAGCAGGGCACTGCTTAGATGGGATCATGCTTGGCTGAGAGGGAAGCCCTTTTCAGTTAGTCCCTGTCACCTGTTATCCTTGTCCTCAAGAGCAATGGTTACTGCAAAGTCCTACAAAAAGCCAGCTGCTAGTTTAACATTAATTATCCTGGCTATACTCATGTGGTTCCTATTGCTTGTTCTAATATAGTATCTGTAGGAAAAATTTTCCATTTCCCTGCCCAGCTCTAGTCTCAATGCTGTGTGGACTCAGAAATATTTCTGATAATGCAGCGCTGTATTTCTTGGCAGTACTCTCCACCCCACCAACTGATTATTCAATTCCAGTGTGGCAGAAGAAGGATTGAGATGACCTCACAGAGTCCTAGGATTTCTCAAGCCCCATAGGAAAAGGTCATCCTAAGATCTTACAGGATTCCTGCCATTCGGGCTCATTCTCATCTGATTTCTGAAGTGTCTTCTGGCCCTCCGAGCTGAGGTGGCTCTGTGGTATTGCCTCCTGGGGGGCTGTGGTCTCTTCTCTGGAGTTTCTCCTCTGTGCTTCCTTCATCTATGAAAGAAACAGTATGTTCAGCTTTGTCCCAGGCTAGTTTTAACCCTGCTTTTTAGCTAGCCTTGAAATACTGGGAACTCCATTCTATATTGTGAATCTCTCCAATTTCAGCAACATACAGACCCTCTGTCTTTACTGCAGGTGACAACAGAGGAAGTAAGGGAAAACAGTCTACCAGAAATCGTCAGGAGCATCTCCCTGTGCTGCTCCTCAGTTCTGCCAGCCGGGTCTGCTTTGTATCATCTCCAAATTGTTGCACCATACATGAGGAGCATGGCAACACTGGATAAAACTGATCCAAGAGATGAGGATGTTCTTGGGTCAGATGAGGCTCTGAGGCTGTCTGGGACTCTAGGATAAAGCCTGGGCCCCACTCAATGTGTTAGGAGCATCCCAGGTTGCCACTTACCTGTTGGAAGCCATGCTTCCTCACATGGCAGTCTGCCAGCATCTGGTGAACATCTCTGGTTTCCCTCTGGGCAGAGGAAAAGAGCGGTGAGAAATAAATGTGGCATTAGGACCATTACTCTTTTTTTGAGCATTAAGTGTTTAATGCAGAAGCAGTGATGTGACAATTATGTTAACAATTTTTGCCAGCCTTCTCAGGCAAACATTGGCTTTTTTCATCATATTAGGCATAATATGCCACAGGAAGAGAACTCAGGGGTGACAGGATTGTCACAAGCACGCCTAGATGCGCTAAGCGATGCTCCCCAGTGCTCCCAGGGAGCAGTCCATTCCCTCCCTCCCTCTAAAGCAACCCCTAGCAGAACCTGCCATCCACATCTTTACCTGCCTGTGCTTGTTTGCTGCCGTGGCTGGGGTGCTGCAAAACCCTGCTCGTCAAACTGACCCAACCAGCTGCATATCTCCTGTTCGCTCTTCCCTGTAAACCAGTCTAGCTACCTGCCAGCAGTCGCTAGCAGAGACCTGCCTTTGAAGACCTGTCTTTGAGCAAACACCAGCCCACCTCCCCTCTGGACGCAGACCGCCTCCCACGGCACAGTGAGTAACGAGTTAAATGTACTACACCGCCTACCAAGGACATGCTCTGTTTTATCTCCATCACCTACCTGGCTAATATTTAATATGAGCAGGGCTTTCCAATTTCCCTCTCTTTGACAGGAAACTAGGAACTTCAAATGTGTGTGAAGCAGCTTGTTTTCTAAGATCAGCCCCCCATCCTCCGCAGCAGACAAAGCACAACGTCCTGATCCCTCAGGTTAAATGGGAACTAGATCTCGGAGAAAGCACTTTAACGAGGGAGGTGAGAAAAAGCCCCTCTCCAGGCCTAAAAAATGCAACAGGGCTTTTCAGTCTGGATCCCTCCTTCTAACAGCAAAAGCACCAGAAACCTGGGAAAAATTACTAATAATGTAATGACAGAAAACAAAACTAAAATATATAACCCCCCTCTATTTCCATGAGCACAACTTTGAAAGGGGTTTAGGGTTTTTTTGATGGTGGTGGGATTTTTGGTTTGGGATGGGTTTTTTTGCTCCTTTTTTTTTGCTAGCTGTGACTAGTAGCTTACTTTGAAAAGAAAAAAAAATCTCCACATAGTTGCTCAACTTCAGCAAACAGTGCTAAGAAAAACCCTGGGTGAGTCAGAGGCTTTTGATAAAGGAGACAGCCGCCCCAAATTCCCTTCGGAATTTTGGTAGCAGCAGAAGAGATGCTTTGCCATATCATGCTTTTTATACTGAAACACAGAGTGGCTTTATAATATAAGAATATACAATCATACAAATTAGCAGCAAAAGCCTGAATGAATACTCTGCTGAATGAGATTGGACTTCTCCCATTAAATTGGCAGGGTATTCTGTTCCTCCTGTTCATATTTGGTTGCATGGGTAGTTAATTTAACTCATCTTTTTCTCAGTTGTCTGCAAATGGCTTTCTGTAGCCAGTTAAAAAGTAGAAATGTATTTGTTGCTGGAGAAAAATATTTCTGTAATGAAACACCACAACAAAGTAGACGCTATAGTTACTGCATTTGGAGTTATCCTCTGCTGTCCAGGTCATAAGTTATTTTCTAACTATTTCAGAAGACAAAAAAACCCAAGAACCCAAAGTATGCATGTCAGAGGATGCTGGTAAAACTATCTTCATCTGTTCTTTTGTACAAGTAGATCATTTGACTGAGGGCTGTGGCCTTGCATGTACAGATCCCGGAATAGCCTCCCTGGTCTTGTCCCAAAAGCCATCCAAACCAACCACAGAGCAGGGGGGAAAGTACTGTGACCCTCGTTTTACCCACAGAAAATGGAAGTAAAGGAATCCAGAGTAACTTTTCTGTTGGTACAGAGCAGATCTATCCCAGCTGAGAACAGCAGTCAGACCTCCCAAGTCCTAAGGAAGGATGTAACAGCCCAACTTCTTCTCTGACTACAGAATAAAAGCCTTAACAGTTAGCTGGGGTTTTTTCTTCTTCAAATTTCTGTTCGCAGCAACCAGGATTTGCTGCCCTTCCTAGAGCTCAAAGCACATGTTTCTGATAGTTATGGAGAAAAGGGGGAGAACTACCTTTGGGAGCTCCTGGCTTTTCCCTGTTGTGGCAGCAGCAGCAGTTTTTCTCCCCCCTTCCTTCTTTTCCTCCACAATGCTTTTTTTATTCCCGTGAAGATCTGTCTTGCCTAGGACTCCTGGCTGTGGATGTAGAGACCGTGTTACAGAAGAGTCAGTCTCTCTGAAATGCAAGACAGAGAGGGCTTAGGAACCCGAGGGAGTCACTTTCTGCTCTCTCAGCGTCTTGTGAGGAAGCTGCACGTGAGCAGAGCAGTGCTGTGATGAAGCGATGTGTGTGCAGGCAGCTATCAAATCTCCAAATCAGGTAGGTGGAATAATTAAATGAATGACTCGCGGTGAGTAACTGTTGTCCTGTTGTACTCGGGGCACCCGTCGGTGAATCAGTGCAATCCAAACTCCTCAGCTGCCGCAATAACAGCGTTAGCATTTCCTGGGGTCTGCAGAGGGTACTGCGCAGGAGCCGTATCGGGGAGGCTCAACTAGCTGGGGCAAGCCTCGGGCTGGAGCTGGTCTCTGCCAACACTGTGCATACTTGCAGAAAGCCAACCTTTGCCGGTGCCTTTCGCCTGCAAGTCGAGCGTGGCAGTGGTAACCACAGACCCTACAGAGAAGACTCCAGCCACTGGGTCCCTAGACATGCCTTCTCCTCCGTGTCTGCCCACCAAGTCCTCCAGTTGAAGGGTGCTTACCTGCCCTCCTTGCCTTGCTCTCTCGCTAACCGCTTTGCCCTTTGTGCCTGGATCTCTTCACAGATGGCTGCGTACGATTTATCTGAAGGATGCTCGCCCATCACCCAGACCCAGACATCGTTGTCAGCGCCGAGCTTCCATGTCACCGACTTCCCGTTGGCTGGAAAAGAAGCAGCTCTTGGGCAAATGCTGTTTGCCCAGCAGCTCTGTGCAGGGCCTGTGCCCCGCTTGCTGTGCCCTCCTGGCTGCTGTCGATGGCAGAGCCTCTCCAGAAGCAGCTGTATGTGGGGAAAGCTTGGCTGGGACGCAGCACGCACCTCCCATTTCATTTCATGGTACTGAAGCCAGGTCAATGAAGGAGGCATTTCTGAGTCTAGTGACAATGGATAAGACTCACCACTGTTTCCTTTCTCGCTTCAATTCCTTGCTGCTGCCCTTCCCAAACTGTGTGAGGGCAAACTACCTGCAAACAGAGGTCGCAGGGGAGAGCTGGGAGACGAGGGCTACCTTCCTAGCAGCAGCATGCTGTGTAATCCTGGCGAGGGGACTTCAGGTCTAAAGGCACAGCGGGAACCCCCCTGCAGATCTGGTGCCGCAGGACAGACATTCAAGTCCTTGGTTGTTTTATAGACAGATTTGGAGGCCCCATTTAGTGGGACACTTAATGAGATGCATCTCCCGGGGGCAAAGAAGCCCTGTCTTCCCAGCTAGAGGAGTTGAGCAATTTGGTCACGGACAAGAGTGTCTGGGCCAGGGAGTAAAACCATTGCGTGTCTGGCCAAAACTACCCCATCGCAGGTGGGTTTAGTTACGGTTTGGAAATATGACTATGATATGTGCCTGGGAGAAGAAATTACTCTAAGGACACATTACCTCCAATTTCTAGGGAGCAGCTGACTTGGCCAGGTCTGTGCCAGAGGGGTAAGCAGCCAGCAGGCAGAGACTTACCTTTTCTCAGCAGTGGCTTCTTTGCTGAAGCCTCGTCCACAGCAGCTTCTCTTTCCTCCCACCGTCTGATCTGTTCCTGCCTCATCTTGAAGAAGAGGATCTGCTTTTGCTCCTCACTGAGTTCTGCCAGCAGGTCAGGATCGATGTACATCTCCGATAATATCTGTTTCAGCATGGCTGCAGGTTTCAGTTACGCACGTTTGTGGCGACAGTCTCCAGGGATCAGATCCTCTTCCTGGCTCTGATAAGAAAGCGTCCCTCTCTGCCTGAGCCTGGAGCAGGAATGTAGGCGTGTCAGAGTAATTATACTTCTGCCTTTTTTTTTAGCTCAGACTTCCTGGACAGACGAAAAAAGTAAATAAGTAGCTTGAAACCTGCTGTTAAGTTTCCTTGAAGTGAGAGGTGAGCTCAGCTCCAACACAGCCCCTGCCCACTTGCAGGGAAAGCTGGCCAGAACAGACGAGTCCTGGAGTGGGGAGGTTGTGTTGATACTCTGATAAACCCAGCTGATAGTATATCAAAAGAGAGAGAGCACTGCCTGTTACCGTCATCAGAGGCGCGGCTTGGCTGTGCCCAAGCAAACATTCTTGCTGGGCAGGGAATCAATGAACCCATGACTAGACGGCAGCTCCTCCTCCTTCCATGGAGGACAACTTTGATGTTCAAAAGCCCAGCCCGCCTCTTTTTACCCAGGAAAGACGGGGAGGGCTTTCGGCTCTGCTTTTGAGGTTGGAGTGGGAATTTTGGGGTGCTCCCATCCATCAGAGGCAGCCTTATGGCAAGTCAAGGGAGCGCAAGTAGTGCAACTGGTTTGAAGAAAGACAACTTGGATGGTCAGCAGCTGATGAGCTGAGGCAGCTCCTGGTCTGACGTGTCCTGCTGATGCACCTTGCCCACGCAGCGAGCCTGGCATGGGACATCCCTGGCTGACAGGGTGAAGTGGATAGGGAGAAGGAGCACCTGTGTTCCTGTCTGGGATGCTGGGTCATGTCTGGTGCACGCCAGCAAGGTACTAACACCCACGGAGCTACACTTCGTGCCCACGGATTTACATGTAAAACAAGGATTTCACTGAAAAACTGGGAGCTCTACTGTCACTTGGGGACGTGCCAAATGAGAAGATAGAACTGTGGACTAAAGACCTTGAAACCAACTCTTTATCTTATCTGGATAAACTTGGGGAGATCAGGAGGTTCGCTGGCAGCGCTTTCAGTGACACAAGGAGGCTGACAGATGCGTATGAAGTGCAACGCAGAGCAGGGTGGCTGGCTGGGCAGGGGCAGCAGGGGCTTTCTGGACAAACCCTTGGGAAATGTTGCCAGCAGGCTACAAAGAAGTGAAGCTAGTGGGATTATTCATGTGCTTCTGCACAAATCCTGGGAGTTTAAGGAACAAGCACTCTAGACATAGCGCAGTAGGTGGGAGCGAGGGGGTTGGTGGGGCAGTAATGTTGAGGTGCAAAGGGCACAGATGTAGCAGAAGGACCTGTGCCAGGGTGAAGTAGGAGTGTATATTAAATCCTGGAGTCAAATCAAATTCAGCGCCTTACAGGAGAGGGGCTGGATCTCTAGGGACCCAATTGCTGGAAGAAAAGTGTTGGGAGCACCTTCAGCTTCAGAGTATGACTGCCTGGCTTCCGCCAAATAAAATAAAATAACAGAGCAGGAGGTGGTATAGGAGCCAGCGAGTGCAATACTGAAGCTTTCCAAGGAGCACACAGAGTGTGCCATTTAATTAGCTGAAATGGGGCAGCACAACTGCAACCTTCATAAAGTCAGACTGGCAGGACAGTATATGCTATGTTGGTCCACCTTCCCCCATCTCACCTCCATGCCGGGATCAGGCAGGCTGTCCCAAGCATCCCTCACTTCTGAACATGGCTTGCCCTAAAACTGCTGGAGACAGAGCTGGCTGGGGCCCCAGCCCAGCGAATTTCCCATGCACTTTCAGCAGGGAGAGCTTGAAAGGAGCTTGGAGCAGCTGGAGGAGTTGCAGGCAGGGAAACAAGGAGATCCTGAAGGACCTCAAGGCATGGACAGAGCAGACCGCGGGCCCAGCATAGCGTTAGCTGCAGCAGAGGCCAGGAGCAGGAGTCCCTGGGAAGGTGCAGTGACCATGAGCTGGGAATGAGCCTTTTCATTTCTGTTTTGTTTCTCTGGTTACTTTATGTTTTCCCTATTATAAATGTTAACTTAGTTCCAGAAATGTGGAGCTGCTCTTCCAAATTTGTATTGCTTTTGTTTAAACAAATAGCTTTCTTGATTAAAAAAAAGAAAAAAGCTTTTTGGGGAGGTGGTCTCATCTGGTCAGTGCTTTCTGGGTATCCCCCTGATAGCAGAATTATTCCAGCTCAGCAGCCAAGGGGGCTTGGGCTGTCCTCGAGCCATGGGGGTTGGCAGCTGTAGAGAAGGAAGAGCTTTTTGTGGGAGGGTGTTGGTGAGCAGTCCCTCATCCCTTGGGGTACCTGAACTGTCTATTAAACTGCAGAACTGGGGGACACTGCTGGAGGGTTGCTGTTTAAGCTTCACTGTCTCCCGCTCCTAAGCACTACCTGAAAGAGAAGCCATTTACAAGAAGATCAGGGTGTCAGAAAAGCACCTTTAACCAGAAATGGGTCCCTTAAGCTCTTAGTTGTGTTGTTGAAGATTAATTCAACGCAGGACAGCATGAAGGGCACAAATTTTGGGTCTTATTTTAGGTAGACTGATGTCTTCAGAAGGTACTTGATGTTGCTCTGACTGTCGTGGAGGTGACAATCTCTTTGTCTGAGCCCAAGGTGAGTTTTCCCTGGAGAAACCACCAGGGTTGCATCCTTGGTGGATGAAACAGTAAGTGAAGTGGATGGTAGCTCTGGGCATGGTCTGAGCTTGATGGTCTGGCAGAGATGCCTTCCATGGGCTGACAGGAATTAATCACGTTGTCTAAAATTGAAGGGGCTTTTAACAAAAGAGACTTGTGGCACGTGGGGAGGTGAAATGCTTTTATTCCCTTCAGGTGAGAAGGTATCATTTGTGGTTTTGTGGGCCAAATGCCAAGTGGTTTTGTTAAACAGAGAGCCCTCAATATCTTGCTTAGGGGGAAAAAAGGCCAGCCAGCTGATTGGGCTCTGTCTTCTGGCTCTGGATCAGCAGAATCACTTTCTCCCCAGAAACTCTTCAGGACTGTCGCAGTTCACTGGCCAGAGGGGTGCTTGGAAAAGACGATGACCAAAAGTCATCCTGTAAGGATGTCCTTGCTACAGCTGAGCAGAGGCTGTGCGCGGCTCCGGCTGGCAGGGGCGGCTGGAATCGGCTGGAAGTGTAGATCGTGAGCTCGAGTCCTGCACTCTGCCTCTTCATACAGTGGTGGGCAGCTTGATCCTGCCCCACCATCATGTCAGCCCCCCTCCTCACCGCTTGGCTGCACAGGAGGGATTGGACACAGCCCAGAGTGATTTATGTTGCAGAGCTAAAATTTGCAGTGAGCAAAGCTGCCATGGTTAAGCAGTGTTTCTTTCCCTGTCTGTTCCAGTACCGATGTCTTGGTGCTTTAGGTGCCCTTCCTCACTCTGTCTGGGATGTGCTTCTGTCTTTGAAGGTCCCTTCTTGTATCTTATGTATCCAATCTGACTTCTCCTGCCTGACCGGGTTATCTGTTTGCCCAAAGAACTTGGAGACAGAGATCATTTGCAATGACTGCAAGCCTTTTCCTTAGTTAAATTAAGCTTCTTGGGACACGGCGCATGAGAAGCCATCGGCAGAACGCATGCAGCACCGCCACGCTGCTCTGGCTTCTCAGGAGTAGGAGCGGCTTGGCTATGACATTTACTTAGGAGGACACGATGTGCTCTGCCATATGCAGTGGTGACAAACTGGGCCCTCTTTCCACGCCTGGGGACACGGTGTGTTGGCGAGGTGGAAGGGCGCTCAGCAAACAAGTTTCATGGTATTGATGCAGTTTTGCAGAGTTGGGTCTCCTTGCAACATTAGTTGTAAGTGGAAATTTATAATAACTGTCTCAAAGTCACCCTTTAAAGCACCAGCTATTTTAACACTGGGAAATCACATGAGCATTTTGAGACATTTGCAGTTTTTCTTTTTCAGCAGTCACTTCATTAAAGATCTTGGGAGATGGAAGTCCTTGTAATATCTGTCACATGCTGTTCCCAAAGTCTGAATGAAAGCCATATTACCAAGACTTGGCCAGAAGTGCTTTTGCTGATGCTGTTCCAGCTGTAAGTAATATATTTACAGCTCAGACTTCGGAAGCCAAGGACTGCTGTAATGGCAGTGGGACCTCTGAGCAGGTAACTTGTAGGAAAACTCTGGTAGAGGTCCTGTTAAACTTTCTACTGCTGGTGATTTTTTCATGAGAGTGATAGATAGGAGCTGGTGTCGTGGAGGAATAGGAGACGAGAGCAGTCAAAATAGAAAAAATTAAGTGGGGGGAGGTGGGAAGCCAAAACGGGGCTTTGGGGGCTCTACCACTCGTGTGTAAGACAGTTGACTTGAAAGCCATAAGGGTAAATGCAATTCAAAGGGTAAATGACCCTTCAAAAAGCAAGGTCACACAGTGTTTAAATCACCTGCCGGAGAGCAGCCTCTTCTCTGTGCTCCTGTAAATCATCTACCATTACCAGGGGGAACATAAGTCCATGAATATACATAACAGCATAATCACTGTGAGAAGAGCTGGCGTAAGTTCTGCTCACGTGTGCAGCAGGTGACGCTTCAGCCACCGACAGGCTTATGGGACACCCCCATCTGGCATCGTAGTCCTGGTCCTCACCACCAGTGCTGCCAGCAGAGGGAAAGGTTCTCCAAGAAAACAGTAGACAAACATGCATAGATAGGCACTTGGTATGATTTGTGCCAATAGACCAAATAGGAGGGCGTAAAATGAAAGAGTGGACAAGTCGAATGGTGGTTCTTGTGCTGATTTTCTGGGAGGCGGCTTCTTCAACCTGATGATGCACACATCTCCACTGTAAATGTGAGAGTAACGCTAAAGCAAAGATAACCCTAGAAACTCAAAGATGAGAACACAAGAAAAGCTGCTTCAAGGTACAGCCTGATGAGCTAAGAGCATTTCCATTGTCATGAAGTAGCTTTTCCCATAAAAAATAGATCGGACCGAGTTGTTCAGAAAATTGTGAGACTGCATTGCTTTGTATCAAGAGCTTCTCCTTGGAGTTAGTCTTCTGCTCAGCAACAAGTGGCTACAGAGGCACCATCGGGAATTATTTTCCTTGGCCAAGAGGATGGGCCACGAGACGCAACTGAATCTCCTCTCCCTTGCCAAACCTAGCCCTGCAGCACCGAGGAGGCATTTTGTTCAGGTCTGTCTGGATTTCTCTAGTTCCAGCCACTCCAGTGTCATCACCTCCCTGCCAGACTTTAGGAAGGGCTCTGGTTTTTTGCAGAAGTTGAAGCAAAGCAGAGCTACCAAACCCACCTCAAATCGGCGCTGCCAGAGGTAATCGCTCTGGTCGTGGTTTAATCCGGCAGCCAGCAACTGGGGCCAAGCAGCCACCCACTCACTCCTGCCCCAGTGGGATGGGAGGAGAACGGACAAAAACCTCATGGGTTGCGAAAGAGACAGTCTAATAAGACAACAGAGAAAGAAACAATAATACTAGTACTACTAGTAGTAGTACTACCACTAAAGAACATGCAAAACGAGCGATGACAATACCATTTTTCCCACTGCCTGACAGGTTGCGTAGCCAGTCCCTGAGCAGCAGTCACGGAACCTGCAGGTTTCCCAGAGCTCGCGGAACTCCTGAAAACATTCAAACTCACGGAAAAGATCAAACTCATGGAAGAAAGAGAATTCCTGCCCACCTGGCCAACCCCCATGCATAAACTGAGCATGATGTCCATGGTAGGGAATATTTCCTTTGGCCAGCTTGGTCCAGCTGCCTGGCTGTGCTCCCTCCCACCTGCTCATCAGCTGAACACGGGAAACTGCAAAAAGTCCTTGATTCCTTAGCAACAACTAAAACCGCCAGTGTTATCAACGTTCTTCTCATCCTAAATCCAAAACACAGAAGCTACCAGGAAGAAAACTAAGTCTATCCAGCCAACACCAGGACAGCTCCCCAGTGCACAAGTCTTCGTGGGTTAACGGTCACACATTCGTTCATAAAATGTGCTTTTTTTAGACAACATTTATGCTAGCAGCTGCACTGCCAAGGCTGCTACCAAAATATCCTTCTGGGCTTTGGGGTTTTTTTTAGTCTTTGTTTATCGGTGGTTTATTTGTTTGGTTTTTGTTTGTTTTTTTGTTTTTTTTTTTTAAATCCTCATCCTGTTCTAAATAGGCGAGTGATTCATTCCTCTCTTTCTGTTTAATTTTGCTTCAGCCTATTGTTTTCTGTTTCAGACAGAAGGAAAACTCCTGGTTCAGTCATAACAGAAGGAAAATATGACTGCATAAGCTTGGCCCTCAGAAGACAGAACTAGACCTCTTCGTACCTTATTTAGCATAAATAGATTCCGTGTAAGGCTGGCTTATAGCATTTGAAAGAATAAAACCAGTGAAGTGACCACAACATCAACTACCTTGAAATTACGTATAGCTGAACTGACTTGCCCTATAGGTCCCCGATTTTGCTGGAGAGGGCAGCGGTTATCCTACAGCAGGCACAAATGGATGCGGAATTTGATACAGTAGCAGTTACTGAACATGGCCTGAGACCACATGCATCTACTTTCAAGAAAAACGTTTCTTCCCTGCTAGAATCAAATACAAATAATTCTTGATCTAGACATAGTGGGAATCATCTTTCTATATCAAACCTACTTAGGGAATTAGCAACAAAAAGGTGAGTGTTGTGAAAAGGGTGAGGGCTTCTATAGGTTAACACTACTCAGATAAACCCAGCTACTACAAGAAAGGAATTTTTCTAAGCATGACACCTAATTTAGTCTGTTCGCAGGTTTTGAATGGCTTTAGGCAACAATCTTTGGGGTTTTTTTTTGAAATGCAAACTGCAATATTTGTATTTGCCAATTGCACTGGTTGGCTTTGCCAGGGGAAAGATTGTTCTTGCAAGTGGGAAAGAAGCTCTTGTTAGTAGCACTGGGCACAAGAAGCTGCCCTTTACATTTTCCATGTAGTTATTCATTCTTCTAAGCCCACCGTTGCTCTGCACTGTTGTAGTTTTGCTGCTGGAAGCCACAGGGCAAATGAGCAGCGTTGGGCCAGGGGTGGCTCTGAGCCTCTCGGCCCTGGCGAGCGTCAGGGCTGTGCTGGTGGGACCCGGGGCCATCCCAGCTCTCTGGTGGGGACTGCCCTGGGGGGAGAAGCGCGCCCTGACGCGTCTGAACCTGCCCCAGACCCCTCTGATTTCAGCAATGATTTGCTGTCAATGCATTGTTTGGGCATTGTGGAAATGCAGGGCAAAACACAAGTTGCGTGTTGATATAAATTCTGTGAGGAGAAGGAAGGACATTTAGTTCCTGCCTAGAACTATAAACTGCTTTTAAAACTACATGCAGTTATTAAATGGCATGTGCTACTAAGGGGAAGAAATCACTGGTGTGAAGCTGAGGCACCCAGAAGGCAGGGATCTGAGTCTGTGTCATCGCCCAGGGGACTCTCGCAGAGAAAAAGGGAATACTGGGAGAGAGAAAATGTGGAGAGAGGCAGGTAGCGGGGCGGAAGGGACTGTGTTAGATGGCGAGGGCGAGGCAGAAGCTGTTCTGGAGGAAGAAAGAGATGGAAATTGGTTGTCTCTTGCACAAAAAGCACGTTAGGCACCCGGTGACCTCCCCTCTCTGTTGGCCCACGCGTGACGCGTGCCTGGGTCTGGCGCTGGCTGCGCGGCCCGGATTGCTGCTGGCACGACCGAGCCCGTGGCCTGGGAGCGCGACAACGCCGCGGGCCACCCGCCGATCCTTGGAGGGACGAGCGGGAAAGCGGGTCGGCTCCCGTTTCCGTCTCGAGCGCTCGGGTAGACGAAAGCATCGCGCCTCTTCACCTCAGCGGTGCTGGGTGCCCCCGCCGCGTCCCCCCGTGCCTCCCTCCTGAGGGGAACCAGCCCCCGGCCCGCGGCGGCCCCGGCGCGCCTGCCCCGCGGAGCAGCGGCGCGGGAACCGGGCGCAGCGGGGCAGGCAGCGAGCAGCGGGACAGGCAGCGAGCAG
>Ga0065711_1028339_pt1 | contig 41857 bp, 23 predicted proteins | sample Hoacrofraction12_FD_59098 | JGI IMG/M metagenome (GOLD analysis project Ga0065711, IMG submission 59098) | Hoatzin crop microbial communities from Cojedes, Venezuela - Epithelial fraction 12 v2 (version 2) | ecosystem: Host-associated > Birds > Digestive system > Esophagus > Crop | place...
CCTGGACAAGGTCCTGTGCAGCCTGCTGTAGGTGACCCTGCTTCGGCAGGGGGGTTGGACTAGATGACCCACAGAGGTCCCTTCCAACCCCTACTATTCTGTGATTCTGTGACAAAGAAATGATAGTTAATGCCAGTCTGGGAATGTTAAGAGCCATGGAAGAAAATGAAACAGCTGTTGCAAATTTATACATTTCTGCTGTGAAGGACATTGTATGAGCCAGTTGTGTTTTTTTAGGTAAAATAATCTATTTAATTATACCAGAGCAGATTTTTCACTGGTTTAGTCATGTCAGTATTGCAGGGGAGAACTCTGTTACGGGATTTTTCATTGAGCAAAGAGGAGAGACAACATTAAAGTTGTTTTGTTTACAGCTGCAAGCTTCTTTGCAGATTATGGGAACTGAGAGTGTGATCTCAGTGAGCCCATACAAAGGTCACCACTGCTGGAACTAGTTGGGACACTTGTCAGACTAACAGAGGCTGCTGGTTGAGGATGTTGTGAAAAATGCACTGTTAGTTATACTATGGTTATGCAGTTCTTTCTGGGTAGAAATAAAACACGGTAAGAGATGATGATCCGTACCATGCAGTACTGCTGCTATTATATGTATAGCACTGTAAAGGAAAGAAAAAAATGATCCTCTGTCAAGGAGAGGGATGTTCCTTAAAACACTTATTTTACTGTGCATTGATGCAGTGAATTATTTTCGTTATTTGTTTTCTTGCTTTTGCTCTCTATTTTATGGCCAAGTAATTTTTCATATGTTTTGCTGCAAGGTCAGGCAGTCCATGTTAAGAAATAATGCACTGGAAACCTGCTTATGTGGAGAAGTTTCTAAGTGTCTCATTAGTCAGACTTTTTATTCGTTGTTTCTGGAAGGTATTTCATTCAAAGAACTGCATGAAGAGCAGATTCCAAAAGAAAAGTAGTCTTTTCTGGATCTCCTTACTGAGCATGCTAATGCTCCTTCAATTAAATTGATTGGCAAATGTTTGGGCAGGCCGGAAGCTTCAGTAGATATGGAATTGAGCCCTGTATATCTTAGGTTACATAGATATCAGTTTAAATTCTATCCACCATAGGTCATTTTCTTGCTCTGTTGGGAGGGGAAAAAGACCCGAGGATGTATCCAAAACACTCTGTATGGCAGTCTAGGAAAAAAGAAGCTTTATGTTGATTTGGAATATGAGCGAGTTCTGCTGCAGTAGCATTCAAATAGCCCTGGGCATTTCAGTGGGCCACCAGCTGCACTGGCAGATTACAGCTGAAAATTGCACTTAATGTTCCAAATTGTGCTGCTTCTTGGTTCAGAAAACCAGACAGTAGTACAGACCAAAGAATGGTGTTTCTCCTGGGGCCAGATCTTTCAAATGCAATTAGTTTGTTTTGTAAATCTCCAGCATAAAGTTACAACAAAAACTTAAATAGAAATTAATAACTCTTTTTAAATATACTGTAATGGGTAGTAGCTTGTCATCTTTTGTAAAGGGGAAATAATTGACAGTTGGCTATTGTCTATCAATTTGTAACATAACATAAATAAGAATACATTTGGCTTTTGCCTAGGAATTTATTTCTCTGTAATAAAAATTATACCTTTCTGGTAGTGATAAAAATCTCAAAAAAATTTCCAATGTACAATAACTGAACTGGGAACTTTAGTAATGGTTATATTCATTAAAAACAGCTATTTTAATATACCATTTAGTACTGCAGTGCTTGGAAGCTGTCTAAAAGGACACTTCAGTTGGAATATTCAGTTAGAAGCAAGCTCCTAGTGTTTAAAGATTTTTGCTAAACATGCAAGTAAAACCATGAAAGTGAGACACGTTATCCGAGACATGAATCAAGCAGTGGTGAAAATGTCAAGTGAAACCCTTAGCGGCAGTGAGCAAGAATAGTGCTGATTTATACCAGCTGAGAACCCGGCCTGCCAAGTGTCATGGGGGTGACAGTCTGCTGGCAGTCCCTGGAGTTAAGGGCTGCAGCGAGATGGATGAGAGTATCAGTTAGCCCATTTGAAAGCAGACCTTCTATAAATAATATCAGAGAGATTGGTTCAGATGGCAAGCTAACAAATGGTCAACTCCACCTGGAATCCTCTGCGTAAGTATGTACATAGCAGGGGAAGCAGCCTGGGTAAAACACTGTTGTTGCAGCCCTGGGCATTAAAAATCAGGCTGGTAGTCGGCTCCCATGGCTCGTGCAGGGGACTTTCAACATGATTTCTTAAAGCGAGAGTGAGCCTGGAAGGAAAATAAGATCACTCTTAAATTTTCTGCGTTTACACTAGTTTGGTTAAGCAGTGTGTGTGCTGCTATCCCATATTCTTTTGAGTTTGAAAGGGAGAATAAAGGGCAAGAGACAAAGTAAACATACATAAACATGTCTTGGGTGAACTGATGAGAGTAGCTTCACTGATTGTCCTGTATGCAGATGTTCCACTTGAGAAGAGGAAGTGTTTTGTTAGATTTCTTCACTTTTATAAGTGTGCAGGTTAAGCATCATTGCTCATTAGTGGAAAATATGTTTTGTATTCACCCCATATGCATCTAGATACGAGATATTCTGACTTTTAAGCTGTTAAGATGATATAAAGATTATCTTGGTAACACCATTGCCACAGCAAAAGGAAGACTGGGTTCTCAGAGGAACTCTGCTTGGTTTACCTTAGCATACTGCTGAATAAGGCAAAGGCTACAACATTATGCTTTTATTGATTTCCAAAGGGTAAATTAGAGGCCGTTGCTATCAGATATTAAAAACTGCCCTATATTCCTAGTGAACAACATCCAAATGCTTTATTCTATATAATGGAAATGCCTTTCTCATATTCATTATTATATACTCCTTTCTCAGTTTACTGAGTTTTATGTGTGCTCTGGCACAGTTACTCACCAAACAGTAAAAGGAGCAGCATGGTTTTCTGAAGTGCTGTAAGACGTGCCCTGATAAGTAGAACGCATTGGAAAGTCTGAATATTTAGAGTTACGAATTTTACCTTTCCATTTCTTTGCTTCTGGAAATTAAATTGGCACTACAACAGTAGGATTTCATTGTAGTGGAAGAGGAAATGGAGATTGTTGTTTCCACAGCTTTACTGGAGTCATGAGCCAAATCCTATCCTCTGGTACACGTGTTACTCTAGCTACTACTGTGTTACTCTCTGGAACTGTTCTTAGCTCATATTTCTGTCTTCATTTGTGCTGGGCTGCTTTGGAGTTACAGGTCAAAACCTCTGCCAGTACAAATTTGCAAAAGTAACTGTTTCATGAATGCAGAATTTGGCTCAATGTACTTCTCGGCTTCGCTACCTCCAGAGACACCCTGGCTCCACAGCCCACTCTCCCGTGTCCTGGGCTCCTGTGTACTGCCTGAAGGGGGGTCTGGGGATGTGCCCGGCTGCTGAGGCTGCCTTGCCCGTGCTATGACCCTGGCATGGTTCTGGTTCTTAGTGAAAGGGCACCTTCTGCAGCAGCTCCTGGGCACTGGGTAGGAGTTTGCACCAACCCAAGTCCCTTCCCAGCAGGCAGTTTGGATGCAGCCATGCCATTTCAGAGACTGGCAGAGCTGGGTAGGATGGACCTGGGCTGCTCTGTGCAAGCTGGCCTCATAGCCAAAGAGCAAGTACTGGCATTGTGGAGCTCATGTGTGTAAACATAGCCAGGTACCTCTGAATGAAACTGGGTTTCAGAGATGCTTTTCGTGTTACTGTGAGGACAGGCATTACATCTAATGTTGACATAGAACCTAAGTTGAATATTCCTTCTCTGCTCAAAAGTGATGCATGAGCAAATCTGTATCACAGCCAAATAAGAAGTGTGACATAGTAAACATGAAATACTCTTATCTGTTGCTGTATATGAATAGCTTCCCCAATTTAGATACTCATTTGCTTCGACCTATTGTATTGCTGTATGACAAATCCTACTGTAACCTAATCCCTGTGAGCTTAGAGTGGAGCCACTCACAATGTAGAAATCGTAACATATGGAAAAAAACATCTATTACAGAAATAGAATAGCCACACTTTGGAGTGGCAAAGTGTTATACAACCAAAATGTGGTAGTTGTCTACTTTTTTGTAACCTGCTGTTCTAAATGTGGGTTTTTTCTCTTTTACTGTCTTATTTCTGATGCTTAATGCTAGCTAATGGCATGCTTTGTTTTCTAATGAGAGTGGTTATTCCTGGAAGCAGGCAGGCATGTTTTAACCTTTATTCCAGAACCCATTAAAATATTAAAATTTAAAAAGTTATAAAATTGGTCTGCACAGCCTCTCTTAAAGATACCGTATAATGAAGAAAGAGATAATAAGTTATTTTATTTTGTTTCATTAAAGGTCTCTGGAAATCAAAGTCTGGACAAATAATCAGTCTCAAATTTGGTATTTCTGTACTGACCTAGAATGATCAGGAGGCTGTACTCAGTCCTATTTGAAAAAGTAAGAAACCAGGTTTCATCTGTGGAAAAAGGATCACCTCTGGGAAGGAGAAAAAAAAAACCACCCCAACTCTATCTCTTTTTCCTCTCCAGCAAGATCATGTGCCACCAGACCTACAACCATTTAGCAGAAAGAGCATGCGTGCAGTGCTAGCTACATCTGCACTGGAAAGATGAGAGTAACTTTTGTCCTAGAAGCTCAAGAGGCACAATCATGGAGCAGAGGAGGAAGAAGTTGGGAGGAAGGGTTATGTTTCCAAAAGAAGATAATGCTCCCAAAGGAAATTAGGAGCCCAGGGTGCACTTCCAGAAAATGCCTGGGGAATTGCGGAGCTCCATCATGGGGACAGCCCATGTGCTCTGAGAACAGGAACTAGCTAGTTTGGAAAAAAAGCTACAAAGCCAGAAGGCAGGAGGAGGAACTAGTTAACATGATTAAGCAACTGTTAAGCTAGCATGGGATTACTTCTATTGCATCATGCAAAATAAGAACAAGAGAGAACATTTTGTATATATTTCGGGGAAAGCTTCCTGTCAGTGACAGATGCTGGTCTGCAGAGAGTCGCTACGTTTTGCAGTGTTGTGACCAGGATTTTCAGATGAATGCAGACAAACAAAGAAAACAAGGCAAAAAAAAGTTCTTGGTCCAGTGAGGTGGTGTTCTTTAGATGACTCTGGTTTCTTATTACTTGTGGAATTATTACAGGCGAAGTGGGAAATAAGGTATCTTGAAAAGTATCATAATAAAGCTTACTGGCACCTAGTTCAGCAGCTGATTATTGCTGGTTTAGTAATATTTCATACCTAATCATTTTTGCTATTCCTAAAATTTGAGTTATTCTGTTTCCATGAGCCTGAACTGTAGAATGGACAGAAGAGACTGAGATCTAGAGGAATTTGGAGTATAGGAGGACGGTCATATATGCTGTGGAACTTAGCTTGGAAAAGGGACTAGGAAGTTATCCTGCATTAATGAAAATGGAATGGAAGCAGCAAACACTGTTTAAAACTTAGATACATTCCACTGATAAATATTTGACTATAAACTAAGTCCTTGGGCCTTAAATGGCTAGAAGTGCACTGTACCAGTGATAGATTTGGCACTGCCAAACTTTTATAATACTTGATGCATTTAGACTTGTTATTCTGATGTTAGCATACACAGCTGAACTTTTGTTAGGCTCCTGACCCTGCCTGTAACTCTCAGGAACTTTAAGAATTGCAGTCCTAAATTGGTACAGAGAAAACTCACTCTTTATTAGACATCCCCTCTGGATGCCAATCCCCCAAAATCTCAAAATCTACCATTAACTTTATCTTTACTGCTGATGACTTAATCCCTTTGAATATCTGCCAGTCTCAGGTGAACTTCATCTGGGCACTTGCTGAGTTTCCTGTGAGTTAAAATCCTCAGGCATGGATAATTCATTTGCTCTCGCTAGAGAACTTGTATCCTTTTGGTAAGAGGAGAAATGTCTTATGCCATCGTCTATTATTGTGTTACTTATGCTGTTTCACATTATAGCAATAATTTTTTAAATGGCATTTTATTCAATTTTCCACTTTAGTACAAAGCACAAGGATTGAATAAAAACATATTAAGTATCGGGCTTGTTTTCTGCAGCACTTGCTGTGTCTGAGAAGAATCAGCAAATAAGTAACATTTTTTTCTGTGATAAAAATCCATTATCATCCATTATAGCCTAATGCAGTCAAAAAGGTTTTCCTTTTTTACCTCTCTTCTCTCATCTCCCCTTTTCACATACTAATCGTTAATAGAATGTGACAGATTCTCCCAGCACAAAATGTAGAGTTTATTCCTGTAATTCTACAAAATATAACGTGTGACGAAGGTGAGTTCTAGTCATTTAATGCCCTCCCAAAGTATGGAATTAGCTTTCTCTTGTTATAATGAAATTTGATGTAGTGTTTGTGTGTTTTGAAGTGCTGTTGATCTTCTGATTTAATGAAAGAAATGTTTCTTTGTGTTGATCCCACCTGTGTGCCCTGTTCACACATTGTATGTGTTCTCTCTTACTGTTAAACTGAAACATTTGAAAGGAGGACCAAGTGCAGTAAGGGCAGAGGGCTTGGTATAACGCAACCCAGATCCTCGAGGCATTGCCTGTGATGCCTGCTTCAGCACAATAAGAAGAATGCTACTTGCTCTATTTCAAATGAAGTGCACAATTTTGCTTTGAAAGATGAATTGCATTCTCTTGGTCCTCTTTTAGCCATGATCTCTGTAGAAGGTGTAAAATGAGAAGAGATTACAGGATTAGACTTTGGGTAAAAACACGTTATGTGCTGAGAAGTGTCCAAGTATCAGCTCCTACGTGAGCAGCAGAATAGGTGCAACGACGTGGTGCTGCAACCAGGCTGTGAGGACAGGCTGATTCTCAAACGGTCTAGGTTACTACTGGTTCCTCACGTGGTAACAGCGCATAACCCTCTGATGTACAGCTATACCTGCATTCTTGGAGCTAAATCCACATTGCATTGTGCCATGCAACTGTTGTATGTGCTTACTTATCTCAGGAAATCTCTAAATCCTGAATGATACAATTTGGTCTTGAGGAGAAATACTGCCCATCTGCTTACTTCTGCTCATCCTTAATGAACTTTTCTTTGCTCCTGTAGCCAAACATAGAAATGGGAGAACTTTTCTATGTGGAAAACATAAAGGCAAAGGGAACTGTGGAATCAAATCCACTGCTGTTTAACTGGAGTGAAGAAAAAATACCTGCTCTTGATTTCACAGTTGGTTCTGAATGTAGTGAAGAGAAATGCAAAATCTGTTCTTGGCATGAATATCCAACCTCCATTCCTTTGATCTGAGTTGGAGAAAGATTGAGAAAAATATTACTTCAAAATAAGAGGGGATGAAGAAGCGAAGATGAAACTCCAAATTCGAGCTGTTTAGCGTGATAGAAATAAAGGATCAGAAGATGAGCTGGCATGAATAAGCAGTTTTCATTGATGATAATGGGACAGAATTAGAATTATTAGGATGCTGAAGAGGAAGAAATGGAATTGTGAGTACTGTGTAGGCAGAGATAACAAAATTTGTGAATGGAAAAAGGAGTGAAAAAAGAGAACTATTAACTTTAAGGCATGGTAATGAGCAATACTTTATGATACAGAGTGTAAGTTGCTGAAAGTTCTGAGGATTAGTTCAGTTTTTGGCATAGCAGGCATTTTTCTGGATTGATTTCATTCAAGTGCTGCTAGAATAGGCTTTGACTCACTGAGTTTGAGGAAGCAGAAATCTGGCGGAAGAGAGGGAGGGAGGTGTTCTTTTGCTAGAGTGCCATGTAAGAGCTGTAGGGAGTTACTGTCATGAAAGTAGTGTCGCTATTAGGCAGGGAAATAGTGGCTGTGTTCTTAAGGATTTTTATGTTGTTTCACAAAGAAAATACTTTTACAACTATTTGATGTTTAGTATAGGAAGGATATGAAAGTAAGCCCCACTGGGTTTAACAAATAATCAGGACTCAGTTATTCTTGATTTCTAATGGTGAAGCAGGCTCAAGGATAATGTTTGTTTTTATTACTAAGTGCTTGTTCATCAACTTAAGATATATGTGCTATTCCTAAAGAAAATAGAATGGAAAAAAATTAGTATTGGCCACTTATTTTTTCATTTTTTGATATCCTAGATTATCAAGTCTGCTTACTTGATGTGAAGGATTGATTGCATTAAATTTAGTTTCAATTTTTTTCGTTTCAGATTTCATTAGGGGATCTGTCTTTACGCTATGCTCTAGCAACAATCTTTAGATTCCTGTGAATTAGGTAAAGTGAACTATAGTTGTACCTTCAGCATTCTTAACTCTTTAACTACAGCTACTCTGATTTCATATGGCTGAGGTGACCAAAAACGCCATGACACAGAGCAGGTTACTATGACCAAACACATGGCTGAATTTGTTGCTTATCCTGCCTGAATATTATTCTTTGGACATCAAGATTCACTGTTCTTGCAAGCGAGTATGTTTGGGCTTATAGAGAGAGATTAAAGTTGAAGTTGAATCTCCTGAAGATGATCCTGAGCAGTAGTTTTATGGGTTCAGAGCCATAACATTTAAAGAGAGGTCTAAACTTTCATGGACTGATCTTTCCAAGTGTCAAAAATAAATTTCATATTTACAAACTTTTCATAAACCTGTACGTGGTAGAACAGTGAGCATTTATACAGCTGCATCTCACAAAATCAGAGTGAAAACTTATGTCAAATTCTAGCTTTAAAAACACATTTGAGGTGGAGATTATGTGACAAACAAAAGGGAGGGAAGAAAGAATAATGCTAAATATATTACTTACGGCAAAATATATAATAGATAAGGAGCATTAAGACAGGAAATGCCGTGATAAGTACTTACTTTTTTTTAATTGCATTCAAATTGGTTTAAGGATGCTATGTTAGTTTTCCCAAAGCTATTAACAAATTTTGTCAGATTCTGTAGGCTTGATCCATGAAATGAAAGACAGCAACAGTACTACTTTTATGTTCAAAAATACATAACTTCATGGTTTGCCCAAGAAGCTGAAGTGTGCTCGGTTCCTTTATGCAAGATCCTGGAGGAAAGGATTAGATCCATCTATTTGACAGCCAAAGGATGTAGTCACACTACCAGTTCAAGTCTATGTAAGATGCTGCTGCCAAAAGAGGTGACTAACCTTCTTCCATTAGATTTAGGGTCTAACGAAGTGTGATGAAAAGATGTTAAAAATATCTTGAAAATTACATTTTTCTGAAAACGTTGCACCTTATTACAGTATTTTGTGGACACTGTTGGACATCCTCTTGAATTGCAAGTACACTTGCATCTTAATGTTTTTTGGACAAGATTTCATCTTCCTTTTACAGTTCAAGCAGTATGCAGCTGTGTTCCACAACTCATGTTACTGCGGTTGAAACAGTTAAATCTTGATTAAAATTTGACATTTCTCTCCATAATTTACAAATATATTCAGAATTGCTTTCCCTAAGGAAAGACACATACTATGTTAGAGACTATTTGATAGCATGAGTTTGTATGGAGTCTGTTTCTGAGCTCAGGATGAGCAACAACCAGGATCAGCTTGTTAAGATTCACCTAGTAACACTAGTTTAACATCTGTCTTAGTCCAAAAAAAGTTGCTTTTTTTAGTACACTTTATAGTAGCGTGAAGAAGTCTCAGCCAAAATAGTGTCCCACTGGAAGCTGTATAGTAACAGATGGATCCTAAAGAAAGGAAGTTTACAGAGACTATAGGAAGGATAGGAAGCAGTGATGAAAGGTGAATGTATATTAAATTACTTCCTTCATCACACTTGTGAGCAAGCATTGAATTTTCACAGCTGACTCTTCCGTAAGCAGGCACTTTTAGGATCTGGCAACACATTTGGACTTTGGCAATTAAAATCTATGTGTATCCTATTTTAGTTAGCTGCTGCGTTTCTCAGGCCCACACCCTGCTCAGCTTAGTGACCTAGCTGGGTGATTTCTGCCTTCAAGACCATCCAGCTCTGTCTGTGGTCACTGGCCACCGAGGCTGATGGGGGAGCAGCCTCCACTGTCCCCCACAGTGCGTCATGTTCTCAGCATTATTCCTAGAGGGTCACTGAAGGTGAGAGGCTGCTGGGTCTGACCTGTTTCCGAATTCAGCTTTTCCCTGCGGAGCAGGGAAGCCTGGTCTCTCTCCTGGGCGCTGAAAGCAGGCTGCATGCTAGAGGCAGGAGGGACTCCGCGGCCATCCCCGCCAGCCCTTGCTCACCGTTTCCCTTGCGCTGCGAGCACCAGGCCGCGCTGCAGGGGGGGATAACACTGCCCGGGTGTTTGCTGTCGCGATCCGCCGTCATGGCTTGGGTCTCTCCTTGCCAGCATGCACGGTGGGTGTTCCTGTGGTTATGTAAAACCATTTCTGTGGCTCGGGCTGTTTTCTCTCCCTGAGCATCAGTGAGAAAATCGAGTAACACTTACAGCTTTTTAAGCCGTCTTCTTTCCTGTAGCCATTATATTGTCTTTGTTTCCTGTTACACTAGACTTCTTATAAATTCATTAGGTTTAAGCATTAAACTACATTAAGGGAGTCAGGAAATTTCTGTGTCAGCAGGTGTCTTTTAATAGGAAAATAAACCGAAGATATTTAACAGAACTCCTGGTATGCCAGGAGTATAGTCTTAGTTACCTTCTTTTTTTTTTTTTTTTGTGGAAGGCTCATGCCTGCGGCATTGCGTCCTTCAGTGAACGAAGAGTAGGTTTAGCAGAGCACATATTGTTTCTCTGTTTCTAGGCAGAGGTGGTCAGGAATTTTAGATCACTGAGCTTCAAAGGGTTTTATCTGAAACAAAAAAAACTTTTGCCACATTCATCAAGCTTCCAGCTTGACGAGAACTGCAGGTGTTCCTGCTGTCATCACTGAAACTGGCAAGAGCACCATTTTCTCTGAATAGCTGCAACACCCTTAATTTCCTCTTCACAAGAAATTCCTAGCTTTGTTGGATTTATTCCATGGTGGGCCAAATCAAAAAATCTTTCCAGCAAACTGGAAACCCATGTATTCAGCGTGAAGGACAGATTGGTATTGCCTGTATTGCTTTGTTAGGCAGTCCTGTATTTACAGAACAACATATGTAAAACCAAAGAGGTTTGTTGGATATCCAAGAGGAAAACTAAACTACACACACTCCTTAACATCGGGTGGGAACATTCAGCAACACAGATGTCATCACCATCATGGCATAGTAAGATTGTAATTTCACCCTTCCTCTCAGTGCCTTATTTGTGCCAATTCCTTAAGTGACCACTCGAGACATTTTGTGGAAGTCCTTCCTAATTAATGAGGAAATGTTCAGAGTTGTGGCTTTCCTGTCTATGCGTATTGTGTTGATTAGACATGGGCACACGGTCATGTTTGTGTTCCTTACTTCAAAACCATGATCTTTAATGTGCTGGCTCATTCACAGTCTGTTGCAAGGGTGGGAACGATACGGTCTGGTGGCTGGTTATAGCTTGTTATTCAATTTATTACGGACTGGGGACTCACTGTCTTTGTAGGGCATGGGGCCATGGTATTTCTGAAATGCTATAATGCAATTTATATGTGGCATACCAAATTTGTCAGAAAGTTCTCAGTAAAAAAAAAAGTTCAGCACAGTGGTCTGATGAATAGGACATTGCAGTTCAGTATGTAGGTGTGGGAATCTCATACGATTCCCGTGGAAGTCAATGACATTTAATTCTGAATCAGGTTCTGCAGACCCAAAGGTCTAGTGTAGCAAAAACTAGATGCTTCCACAGGCTGCAGCTGGGCATGGCAGCCTTGCAATAGTCTTCGTCTGCCTAGGCATTGTGGGTGTAAATTATGTCTTCACTCTTAGGTTTTTTTGTGATAACATAGAAATTGTGAACCGTGATACAGGCACAGGCATTGATGTCACAAACTGTATGAATTCACACACTGAAATCTGCCCAGCAGTTGTTTTATTTACCTTTCTTTGTTTTCTCTAACCCCACCATATGCAGAAATAATTGATAGTCATCTGCTGAAGGTTTCTTAGTCCGTCAGTAGTTAGGGTAGTTGTCTCCTTCCCTTCCAGTCCCGCTATACTGCATACCAGCAAAACTTTTTTGCCCCTGTACGGAGCCAGTAATACCAATTATCTTATAGTAAGGGATTACTAGGAGCTGGAGCCACTCAGGAGTCACTATTGAAAGGCAGTCTTGTGGTGAAAACTTTTGAGTGTTTGCAACAGTGACTTGGCTCGCCCTTTTGGTGTGAGAGGCACAGTGTAAGTAGAAAAATGAAGCTTTCAGCATTCAGAAGGTATTCTGAACAATTGAAAGATTGCCTGAGTACTTCATGGTCTTTTTGTTTCTAGATTTTGTAAAAACAATAGTAGTAAACTGATGAACCAAAGGGTAAACGGAGGCATGTCTGTTACCACAGCCCTCCCAACGGTGCAGTCTGTAACCTCTGCTGCCAGAGTACAGCCTTCCCAGCTGGTCTCAGTCACCTATTCAAAATACCAAGCGTCTCCTTTATAATTTGCCCCATGTTCATGTTGGCATTATTTTGTTGTGATGAAAGGTTGTTGGAGGCAAAAACAAAACCCAGTTTGTTGAGGCCATGAGGCAAGGATTGCAGATCATTGTCTTGGAGCGTGGCTGGTAAAACTGGCTTTTCTTGTAAAAGGCATCCACTGTTGGTTCCTTCAGTTAATGGACTAGTAGTATAAACAGGAGAGGGATCCAAGTAACTGTCCTGCCTCTCTCCAAATCTGAGATATCCACATGGACTCTAAACCACGTTGTTTCAAGACCATGAAAAAGCTGTACCAAGACCACAAAATCTGATTTGTTCCAGTGCAGTATTTCAAAATCCAGATCACAGTCTTGTGAAATGTAAGGGGGTGTAGACTTGGAGAGTAAATCTAGTCCAGTAGAGAGATACAGCAGTGAATTTGAATCCAAACATGGATTTGGTTGCAGGGATCTGATTCACATCCATAACTGCTAGCAGCATGCTGTAGGATGATAAAGCCCGTTGTGAATAATTCTGTGCAGTTGATAGTTCCCTTTTGTAAAAAATGGTGGTCATTTCAGGATGATAGGTGTGCTTCACTTTTGGAAATAAAAAGCACTGCTTAGCATGGATGCATTGGGATACATTCACCGAGTATGAATTTGTTTTCGTCTTTTCAAAATTATAGAAAAGAATTCTGGGATAAACAAAATGAATATTTTATTGTGAGCCACATGCAGAAGGCAGCAGTGGAAGTTTTTTGTTCACAGGGACAGAGATAAAGTAGTGGCACAGTCCATACTGAGAGGCACAGCATAGTTGCAAATACAGTGCACGTGGTGTATCTGTTCCCTTTTCAGAGCAGAGTTTACAAACAAAGCAATTCTGAATTTTTAAACCTCCCTTTTAAATCTAAAACATTCATATCTGCAATGACTTTTTACTGATATTCTGATAATTCCAGTAATGTAAGACAGTCTATGCAAAGAAGCATTTGCCTGCTGCAAAGGAATTGTAAACATCTAAGAAATAGTCAAGCAGCAGATGCAGCATGGAGAGAGAGATATAAGCAGGACATATATGTGTGTTAAGTATTCAAGTAAATAGAGATGATCAATACCAGTTATGTGACCTATTTCTTTTTGTGAGCAGTCATGAATAGGAATGAGATAATAGCATACAACTGCCTTGCCAGTGAACCTCAGCGTTGCACAGACACTCATGCAACTCCTGCTTAGGGAGTTTGAGAATGTAAACAGAGCATGAGTGAATCATGTGCCAGTCCACCAAGGTGGCCGGACAGATAAGTCCAAGGACGTTCTTCATACGGGGATGTGCACGCTTTCATACTCAAGCATCAGTCAGATCCCGTGTAGGTCTTCCCTGTGGGAGCGCAGAGCTCACTTGGGAGGTGCCATAGGCTCAGCTCCAGACTGTTGGTGAGCCGTGAATGACTCAAAACATCAAAACCGAAAAAAACCCAAAACATTATTCTGTAGCTATGTAAGCTATACTTTTAAAAGGCTCATTTTAAGTAGTCTGAGTTTTTTCATGCTTAAGAAATTACTTACAGTGAGCTATCTACTTAATCTGAAGTTTGAAATGCAATAGTAGATATATGGATTTGATACGTATATATGCAAAGGAGAAGTGTTTTGCAGAAAATATTAATGAGGAGAGGTCTGTCCTTTTTTTAGACTGAAAGAATAATACATAATGTACTACAAGTAAAATTATACTCTGAGTAAATATAATCACTACTGTTTTGTGGTATCTGGAGGCCTCTGTGACTGATTAGTCATATTCTGCATATTAAGTACTATAGGGTCAAGTGTCGGAGTAGCTGAGCACCACATTTCCCATTGATTTTGTTCAGAGTTGTTTGAACAGATCGTTAGAGCTGTGTGAGTAACAATTTCTGTGATTCACTAGCAGTTCTGAAAACTGAGAAACTCTCCAGCTGGAAACCACAGTATTATTTTTTTTTTCTAGTGAATAAATAGACTGGGACAAGCAAAATGTTTTGTCGAGCGTCTTTAACAAAAGCAAAGGAAATTTGGAATCAAAGGGGTGCATTCAAAGGAGTATGTGGGATCAGTTCATAAAAGTGGAGAGGAGATGCTGCTCATACATATCTTAGGTCTCCTGAGAGCTAAGAGCCTGAATTGAGTCCCTCCTCTAAGTAAGTTAATGGGTAGTCTTAAACCCAGGATTTACAGATAGCGAAGCAACATGGAAAGCAGTGGGGCCAGGGAACGTGGACTATGTAGCTGCTGGAGCGGTTTGGGTAATAGTGCCTGTCTCCCTCAGGCTCATGTGTTAACCTAAAATGTTTCTTCTTGGAAGTGCTAAACCTGTTTTTAATGTTTTCTCTTATTTTTTAAAAATAAAAACTATTCCCATAGCTGCCTTTTAAAATATTTTTTAGAGTATTTTCCCAAACTTTTCCCAAAATGTAATGAAATGCTTTACCCAGGTCTAGCCTGACTCTTCAGCTGGAGAGTGTAGTTCTTCCTTCCCCACAGTACGGTGCTGTGGAGGCCCAGAACTGGAAGAGTTTGGGGTGTCTAGCTGTTCCAGAGCGGGATGTTCACATTAACAGCTAATAAGGGTGCTGCCTCTGAAAATTAAAATCCTCGAATCCCCATATGAATTATGTTTTATCAGTGAAATCACTCCCAGGTTGTACAATCCACTAGGAAGACTAGAAAAAGTTTTTTATAACTATAATCTATATGTGCTGGCAAACTTGAATAAATTTACATATATGAAAAAGAACAAATTTAGATAATTGAACAGTACAAAGCGTTGTGCTAAGAGCATACAATAGTATCTCTTTCACCAGATGTGTGTGACTAAGCAGCCTCTTATTACTGGTTGCGGAACGCTAACTCCAGAAGAGGACATCAAAAGTATGACCTTTAAATATAGATGGAGGGAAACGGTTGTTTGCCTAGCGCAAGAAATTGCAAAGTGACAAATTACATGGCCAGTGGAAATCGGACAATAAAATCAGCTTTTCCTGGGTTGCATTCCTCATGAAAGGAGGATGCTGTAGTAGGGTATATAGTTCATGAGGAAAATGATTCATGGAAAAGTACAATTTCAAAATACATGTAATGATGTATGAGAGTCCTGACTATGTATACAGTTATTTTGTTGTGTATGTTTATATGTGAACTCTTAACACAGCAGGGAAATGCCAACATCTTGCTTTTATCAGCAGGTATCTAAGAATAGACTGCTGGAACTTGCATTCTTTCAATGTCAGAGCTTTAAGTTAGAAGACAGAAGAGACACAGGGAGGGAGTATATTTTCCAAATTTTACACTTCATTTAGAAAAAAAAGTCTAATCTGCACTTAGAGTCATTTAGTCATTTTTACCCTGAGAAACTCTTGAATTACAAGCAATGAATAAATAGATAGAAGATTTTATATTTATTAACCAAATCACAAAACGTGGGCAGTTAAATTTAAGAATGCTGCTAAAATGTAAATCATCGTGTGCTGTGTTCTTCCTCTTTGCCCGGGTGGCACAGGTGACTGTTGGCCAGAAGAAACTGCATTTGCACGCTTACGCTTCTAGTGTGAGTGGGTGCTCGTAGTGGTAGCCAGTGGCTTTTACTGGAGTGTTACAGTAAAGATGAGCAGTGAAATATTTTTGATCCGATATACTGTATACATCTTTGTGAAACACTTTTGATTCAGAGCTTGAGGAGGAGGAAAGTCAGGGAGAGGCAGTTAGTGACTTAAAACCCAGCTCAGACAGAGTCTCCCGATACAATTGCGGCTGCTGTCTGTCCGTGGCAATGAATTCCTTCTCTTGTCTGTTGTGACGCATAGGTGAAAAACATGCCGCAGAGCCAGACGATGCAGAGCTGGTGAGCCTCAGCAAGAGGCTGGTGGAGAACGCGGTGCTGAAGGCTGTACAGCAGTACTTGGAAGAAACGCAAAACAAAACCAGACAGACTGATGGGAGCCCCGTGAAAACTGAAGAAGCAGCAAGCGGCAGTAAGCATGAGAGTGACAACGATAGCAGCAAGTGAGCACTGTGCAGGAGCCCGGGAGCAAACATCCCACTGAGAATAACCGCAAAAACACGTCCCAGCTGCCCGCTGAAGTTTGCTAAGTGGTGCTGGGTGACAGGCACTCTGCTTTGTGAGTCTCTTATCAAAAGTTTGTTCTGAATCGAAGGACGCTGTCTACCGGTTTAATAAGCGCTTGCAGTGCTGAAGATATGTTGGATGCTGGGAGGAGGGATGGACAGTGGAAAAAAAGACAAGAATGGTGAAGCAGGTGGCTCCAGTCTTCACTGGCTCTTGATACCAAGAGTCCCTTTCTTGCTTTTGAAGAGAAACTGAACCCTTTCCGTCTGCCTTTCGGATTGACATGAATGGCCATGGAAGAGGCCTTGCCATAGTGGAAGCGATGCCCCCCGCCCGGGGGTTTGGCACTGCCACAGGGCTGCTTACTCCGTGTGAGGGCACATGCTGTTTCCTAGTCAACAGCAGTCAGTCCCAAGCTAAAAATTACCGCTACAGATACTCATCGCAGATACAATTACACAGTATGTAATATAGCAGGAGTTTCTCTTAAATGTGACGCTGTACTCTACTTTTTGGTAGCATTTGTTGATGTAAATTACATTTTTTTGACAAAGTACCTTTTTCATAAAAAAAAAAATCAATATGGGCAAAAGGTTGAGAACTTAATACTGTCCAAACCAGATACTATCTTTTTATCTCTGTACGTTACTGATTCTAAATTACATTAGTTACTATAAAATGTATTATATTGTTCTTTTCCTCTAGGAAAGAGCCATCAAGCAGACTTAGTAAAAGAAGCTTTGCACAGAGAAACACAGGCCCTGTTATCCAGACTGAATCAGATAAAGCAGCTATTATCCAGTCCTGAGATCCGCACGAACATTAGCAAAGAACTGTTTGAAGACAGACACAACTCTAACAGTAAATGGAAAAGTTGTATTGACTCTGGATCTCCAGATGCATGACTGTAAATTGCCATGATGTAAAGTCTCATCAGGTTGTTCAGAGACAAAAAATACTTTTTCAGGAATTTTTCCTTTCTGTTTCTTTTTTACTGAAAATATGAATGGTGTAAATGGCTCATGAGGAATCGTGCTGAAATACTTGAATGGAAGGATTATACTTCACAATGATGAAGTACAGCCACTCCTCAGCGCTGCTTTGAAACACGCTTGAATGTGCAGGTATATGTCATGGCTCCAAAGTGGAAAAGTACTGGTTTCAAATAAATCTGAGCAAACACTGTGCCCTTCCTTTATCATTGCAAATAATTCAGATTTTTCTCCTAGATCCCTTCCCTAGCAATGATATACAAATATTAAAAAATTAATGTTTTAAATACTTTAAAATGTATATTTGGAAAAAAACATCTTTTAATTATCTGCCTTTTGGATATGTACTGTCATTTTGGGTTAGCACTGTCTGGTTTTTTTGGTTTTTTTGAACAGCACTTGAATACTTGTATAGATGCTGACATCTTGTTTCTGCTGATGTTTACACTAACGCAAGGATGTTTTAAATTTCAGAATGAAATTCAGGCTTTACTGATCTCAATGACAGACTCGCATTGGCTTTAATGGAGTCAGGATGCGGCAATTAAGATTTCTTGTGAAAATAGTAATATTCTTTGGGTTAATATTTGCCTTTTTACTTTTGTAGAACAGTGGTTTTGTCTTTTGTTTTTGATGTTTCCTCCATCTCTACCTTCTGCCTGAGGTGGAGTGTCAGTTTGCTGTCATTGTTCCCTCCACGTACCTGCAAAATTCACTGAAGCTCTGGATGTACAACAGTGCAGGAGGAGGTCCAATATTTGCATTTTTTATAAACATTGTTTAAAATTGCCTCTGATCATAAAAGCAATGTAATTTATGTTGTGATTGGTATCAGAATTGTGCTGTTAGTACAGCTGTGTGCATATTCTTCATTGGTCTCAAGCACTGGTCATTTATCTCATGAGTCAACTCTTTTTTTCTTTTTATCGTTTGATATGTAACAGTATATTCTGAAATGCGTCTCATATATGCCATGTTCACAATAAAGTATTTTTTCCTTTGCACTCTATGTACATTTTCACCTGTCTCCAACTGGACTTTAATAAAATGAAGTACTTGGAAGTAACAGGATGGATAGAAACAGTATTGTGTGAATCACACTATTAAGTTGACTATGGGTGTTGTGCCAAGATACTGAGCTAGCGCTTGGATGCTGGAGCCACGTGAAGAAATTCATGTGGAAAAGCATGTCCCAAGTTATTATTGTTTTAAATAGCAAAACTTTGAAACTCTAGGGAAAAGTTTATATTCTGGGCAGTGTGAGTTTAGAAGGAAGTACTGGTACAACTCTTCAACGTCAAAAATGGAGTTTGAGTTTAATGAGTAGTCTCAAATTTGCTCTGTAATAACAATAATTTAAAAAATCTGAATCTGCAGTCATCCCAGCAGCTAAACTGTCACAAGTGGATCTATGCCTGGTTCTTTATTCCACAGACCAAGGAGAGAAGCTTCTCTCCTTCTGAGCAGAGACATTTCTTTGTCATATCAAATATTGCTGAGTACTAGTTCATTCAGAGATAGCTGTTTGTGTGGTATCAAGCAATGTAAATCCAACTTGCAGATGAAAACACACAACCAGACAATCAGCAATGAAAACGGGAAAACAGTTTATTGTATTCTATCTGAATGTCAGGTTGTCATCTCCCTTTCCTCCATACATGTCATTACCATGATGAAGTGCCTTTTATTATCATTAAGCTTGTAACAGTCTTTGTTCTCAAGTTTCAATTAAAACTGTAGAAATTAATCACTCCATTTATGTCCAGACACTTTGAGAGGTGACCTGGTTACTGGGGACTCTGCTTAGTCACAGTTCTTACGGATAGCATCAAGAATAGCAGCTCTGAAAAAGTGAAGTATAGGTGACGTGCTGGCCTGAACAGAGGCAGCCAGCGTCCTCTGAGGTGCTCAAGAGTGGGCGCGGCATGGGTCTGGCAAATATGACACAAACCCTACGGGAGATGTGTGTTCTTCTGGATCGGGAACTGGGGGCTAGAGGATTCCTCAGAGCCTCTAAAAAGACAGTAGATATCTATGTTTAAGTAACTAAAACCCATCTTTGGTTTTCAAAGGTTTTGACCCATGGAAGTCAACAGGGCTTTTGTTTCTAACCATTCATGTTCTTTTAAAATGCTCGCCATAGCCTTAATTTCTGGTTTTGACAAGACACCACTATTAATTTACTCAAAATTGTAAACAAAACAGGGTAAAAACAAATCCTGCATCTGGATTAATTCTCTTATGACAACCCTTCTTACTTTCTCTATTTTTTTTTCCCCCAGTGCTAGTGAAGCCTAGCTGCCAAATTAAAGCATAAATCCCTTGTATGGAGCTGTGAGATGAGCACTGAAGAATGCAGATACCCAGAGACTGAACCGAATGTAGGCAGGTGTGAAGCTCTGAGCTGCACACAGCAGAACAAATACGTTGTTATGCTCGTAAATCATTTTCAGACAATTCTGATTTTTTAATGAAGTGCTTCTTTTGGGCAATGTCTTGAGGTAGTGAAGCACACGTTATTCCGGGAAAGTTGGCATTTCGAAACAGATGGTGCGAGTTTGTCCATGTTTTGTTTTCAGTTCTACCTTCTAGGTTGCTCATACTCAAGAGTATTTCTACACTGCTGATTGTAGAGATGTCTGTGACAGGTTTAAAAGCAGTAGCTGAGCTTCCAGGGCTAGGCTAGCTGGAAGTCTTTGGACTGCTGTGACCCGCTGAGAAGCCGTGCATTTGATACCTGAGCAGCCCTTGACATAGATTGTCTGCGGTGTTGAGCTGTGCGTCGGAGGTGTTGAAGAGTCGACAGAGGAACCAAAGAGATCAGTAAATCCGTGTAAGTCCTGACAAACAGACACCCAGTTCGCTGATGTGGGAAGAGAGACTGTTGTGGAAACCAATGTCCCCAGGCATGGGTGAACATGGCATAAGGATGCGTGGTCTGATAGCGAGATAGCAATGAAGCAGATGAATGCGCATCCAGATCTTTGTGAGAAGGAAACTAAATAGTGTTTCTGTGTTGACTGAAGGTTATAAAAATCTGAAAAGGATTGGAGCTTAAGGTCAGATTCAGACACTGTAACCAGGTACACAGATATTGGGATCCACGCTGGATAATGTCCTGTATCTACTAATGGTCCTACTGAAGTAGGTATGATGCTTTTAGTAGTAAAATATTACTTTGTGGCAAGGTTGTACAGTCTGGAAGTTAGGATTCAAGAGATTTCATGTTCTATACTTATAGAAGTTTCCGCTAATAACAGTGCACAGTTTTGTGTGTGCTATTTTAACCTAAAGGCCATGTGAGTGTGTCATGGATCAAAGAGTGTCAGCCATGCTTCATTCTGGTGGCAGGAATGATGCTGTTTCATTTTTTTGTCAGTCTAGATATGACATGTATTCTTCTTAGAATTCTGATTTTATGAAAGTCTTGAGAGATATCCTACACATTTGTGTCATCAAGAAGCAGGAGAAATGAAAGAGCAAAGCCACTGCATTCAGTAGAGCTTGTAAGCTGAAGTTTAGTAAAACTGCACGTTTACTTTTTAAATGCAGTTATGTCTGAGAATATGCTTGTGAAATGAAGTGTAAACTGGAGCTTTTTCACTGCAGATGAAATACTGCCTGCAGAGCCGGCTGCAGCCCTGTGGAAGCCAGGAGGGAATCCGGTTGCCTCAGGTGGAGCCTGGTAGCCGGGTGCCTGAGGGTTGCTGCGCTCTGCTTCTAGCCTGGGACTTTGTCTTGCCCAGTCTTTTTTGAAGCAGTCCTTTATCTGTGAATGCCTTCTGCGCCCGTTGTTCAGCTGTTACTGGCGTATTGTCCTGGCCTGAGAGAACAAGGGACTGAACCGGTGCTGTAGCTTTCAGCTGTTCCTGTCCCTTTGGAGGAGGGGGGAGGTTGCCCCTGAAATCCCAGAGAGGTTGATGTCTTTGCAGAGACACCTCTGGTCTCACTCGAGCTGCTGGAGGTTGGAGGAGGGCCTGCGTGGCTGTTCGCTGGAGTCTTCAATCTAGAGGTGGCTACGGTCTGGTCCCGGGGCAGTGGAGATGGCCCACAACCACCGGGCAAAAGCAGTTCCCGAGGGATGCACCATGCCAGAACCGAGATGGTGAGTGGGTCAGCTGCATGGTTAGTGGGCAGCTGGATAAAGTAAGTGCTATTCCAGCTTTATGAAAGTTGTTCTAAGTCACGGTCATGTAGTGATTTATTTTGTGAAAACCTTTTCGAATTTTGATTCTTCCCTAAGGTTTCACTTAGTGCTAAGGGGTAATCCCTGAAACTGATGAAGGTGCATTTGCTTTCAAAGAGCTCATTAGTGCCATACCAGCACTTCCTATCGAAATGCTTTGCACTTTTTCTTTCAGTTAAGCGAAATCATTACGTTGGCCTGGCTTCAGAGGCAAGGAGTCACACCATTCTTATGAGAAAGGAAACTGTTTGAACCCTGGAAATAGGAGCACGCTAATGCTGGTGTGTCCTACTCTGCTCTTCCTTTGATCAATGCAGTTTCTGTATAAGCAAGTTCTTAGCGTGCACTTGTCTTCTCATTTATATTCTCCTCATGTTAAGTCTTTATAATGAGAACATTTGTACTGAATGAAAATCAGTCCTGAGAGACGACTGGGCTGAGGAATAAAACACACTTATAGTGAAGCAATAATTAGAACGGTACATAGGAAAACAAAAAGTGATACGCCTGCCATTCCTGGCATAGCAAAAAGGGCACTCTGGCATTGATAAGCGACTACTTCTGCAGCCAGGGGCTGGAGTTCGACTGCTGGGTTATGGTCTCGGCTCCCACTGCTGTTTATGTCCTTTGTTTAGTGACTCCTGGATGCAAAATGCATTAGCAGGGACTGGGACGGGGAACTGTTTCTTGCAAGGGACTCTCCTCGTTGCTGGAAAATAAAGCCCCTTTTTGCTCTTGGTGATGAAGGATTAAACCAATCAAAAATGCAGAATCAGGGTAGTTGAAAGGAGTTGATTAAGAAACAACCCATGGGGATTTCAGCAGAATCTTACTTGAAATAGAAGGAGTTTTTCTTTCCGATAAGAAAGGCAGACATGTTTTGAGGTCAAGATTTCCTCTAGAGGTTCTGGTGTGGGGTTTTTTAACAAAATTACAATTTGAATTAAAAGTCATGGAAAGCATTGCACTTTCAGAATCCTTTTTAATTCTTCTTTTTCCCCCAGCCACACAGAGAACTCCAGGCACTGAAACAGTCAGAAAAGAAGAAAACATGCTGATATAATTTAACTTCAGTCATAACTCAGGCAACCAAAATGTAACAGAAAAACAAAGCCAAGAAGAAACGCCACCAGCTACTAATAAAATTCGAACTTAGCTGCCGGTAGAAGAAAGATGTAATAAGTTGAAATGTTTAGAAGAGTAAAGAATGAAATGAAGCAAAATGGTAGTGTTCTCTGCATCTGGTCAGTCAAATGGTGCACACCTGTGTGTGTCACTCCGCTGCACTGTACAGGCAAATGTCCCATTTCCCAGTCACATTTTCCAATGAAATGCATCTGAGAGGGAAGGCTGAACAAGCATGGGGCTGTGAAATACCGCTCTGGCAGAGCACTGACGTGAAGGGCAACAAGAAATACTGCAGATAGGGGCTGAGTCAAGGCAAAATCAAGACCAAGCTCGAAGAGAAGAGCTCTAGAGGAGCAGGAAGACGTAAAGAAACAGACCGTGCGTTGAAACTTCTTTTACTAGTACATTTTATCATCATGTAAGTCTACTGAATTTCTATGTCTAGAAATCGAAATGCACAAAGAAGTCAAATCCTTGAATGTGCACAGAGAACTACGGAAATCAATTGCGAATCTGAAGTTCTGGTCTATGCATGTTGCCAGCCAGCAGAGCGGGAAACAAACCTCCCTCCTCCAGAAACAAAACAGGCGACTGAATGCTTGCCAGTGGCTGGACGCGATGGCTGCAGCATCAAGCTGCTGGCTGCGTTGCTTTCTGCTTGTAAAGTAGAGGAAATTGGAGTACAAGTCATAGATAAGAGGAAATGAAATGTCTGCTCTTCGTATAGGTAACGTCAGCAAACTTATTTGGGTTAATTACCAAAAAAGATCTGCTGCAAAACCAGGCAGAATCATCTAGCAAATATGATAACTAGATAAATGAAAAGCTGCTTTACCATTATGCTCTAAAATGAGATGTAGCACTGCACCAGGGTGGATACTCTTGTTTGTAGAATGATGGCTAACAAATGGAATACATCGAGGACTGCTAAGCCAATGTCCTAATTAATCATACTGCAACAGTAAGACAAACATTTCAAAAGTGAAGGTGCAAATAGGAAAAAGCAGATTAATTTTTTAGTAAATCCAGATATTCATAACTTCACCCTTCCTGGCAAAACTTCAAGTGCAGGACAGGTCTCTAAAATATGTAGCTCTGTTACACTTTAGCCATAAAAAGGTCTCTAATGTGTTAATCAAGGAGACACACAACTGAAACTGCTGTTAGCGTTAGATGTAGCAGACACACAGAAATAGATTCATTGCTCATCAAGCTAACATTTGTTGTAAATTACCTGGCATTTTTGTTACATATGTATTCTATAATTTTCTGTGTAGACACAGTAATAATTTTTCTAGAAATACAGGAAAGGCACTGAAATAGAGAAGACACCCACTTAATTTGTACCTTCAAAGAAGATTATAAAAAAGGAAATGAAGTTATGCACGTTTTTGAGACTGGAAATTAACGTAATCAGTTAGGGACCAGACACTTCTTGCATTTTCAGTATATGAGTGTTTATTACTTTCAAAATATTACAGGTAAACACATTACCAGACATCACTGGACTTACTGAGTCACACAGAAGATATGCACAGAGAAGCCACAGACCAATTTGTGTCGTTATGGCTTGTTGCTATACTGTAACTTCAGACTACTGGAAAACCACTTTCATCTATGATAACTACGGAGATGCACCTTCATAATTACTTACTATGCTTCTGGGTTTTTTTACTAGTGTAGCATTTCTGGACCATCAATGTGAATGAACAATTTATATACATTAATAATTTACACTAGGGAGTCTCATGGAGTAACAGGCTGGAGGCCATGGGATCAAAGGAAAGAAGGATCTTATTTGTGTCAATGAAGTCACCAGGGCCATGAAGAGAGACTTAAAGACCATGTATGGGTGGGTCTTCTATCTTTGTGAATAAGAGCAATGTGCTCTACCAAGCTGGCTGGACAACCTACCCCACCAGCGCAGGGAAACTTGGACTGGGAAGGTGAATGCAAGTAGGTCCTAGCTCAAAATGAGTTATGGCCTCTCTTTCATAGAATCGTAGCATGGTTTGGGTTGGAAGGGACCTTAAATATCACCTAGTTCCAACCCCCCTGCCATGGGCAGGGACATCTTCCGCTGGACCAGGTTGCTCAAAGCCCCATCCAGCCTGGCCTTGAACACTGCCAAGGAGGAGGCATCCACAGCTTCTCTGGGCAACCTGTTCCACTGCCTCACCACCCTCATTAGTGAATTTCTTTCTTATATCTGATCTAAATCTACCCTCTTTTAGTTTAAGCCATTCCTCCTTTTCTTATCACTACAGGCCCTTGTAAAAAGTCCCTCTCCAGGTTTCTTACAGGCCCCCTTCGGGTACTGGAAGGCTGCTGTAAGGTGTCCCTGGAGACTTTTGGGTCAGTTAGTTTGGGCATGTTTAACCAGACACAAAGAGGCTCTGCAGAACAGCACATACACAACTCAAAAGCATAAAGTGATCATTTATTATGTAACACATTAGAAACTGGGATTTGACAAACTAGTAAGCTAAGCGTTAGCATGCTCCCCACCCCAAAGCCGCTCTGCTGACTGGGTGGGAGGAGTGGGCTCGGTGCCCGCGGTCCCCGGACTGGAGCCTCCCCAGTGCTGAGCAGCCCCCTGCCAGCTCTCCACCAAAGCTGGTCCACCGACCACGCGACCCAGCAGTTCCCGACACGGTCATGCTGCGTCGCTGACCCCATGCCACGGTGTCTCAGAGCTCTTGCTCAGCAGCCTGAATCGGAGCTGTGCAGGGGGGCTGTGTCAGAGCAGGGCCTTGGCTCCGGGCAGGTCCCCATGGGGGAGGCTCACTGCAGGCCAGCTCTGCAGCCAGGCAAGGCCCCCAAAAGGGTGGAGGAGTTGAGACATGGCTCCAAGTGGCCTGTACCAGGCAGCGGAGCCAAGTCCCGGCTGGACGGCTGTGGGTCACAGCGTGCCCTGCGCAGCCTCGCTGGCCCTTCCTGCAGCACATCACCCCCGCAGCCACAACGCGACCGGGGACCTGGCCAGGTCCACAGTTGCCGTGTGAGTTGTTCCCCACACCCGCAGACATTTCCGTCCGAATACTACATTAGCTTATGCATGAGTGGATTAATGCTGCTATTAATATTCCGGACTTTAACTGGTCCTTGCAAGAATTAGAAAAAGAAAGTTTCAGAAGAGTGTTAGCTAACATTTGTTTATCGTTATTCTTGAAAGAAATCCCATAGCACTTGGCTCTGCCAAAATGTTTGGCATTTTCTTACCCTGTCTCGCTTTCTCACTCTAGAGAAATCCGATGAGAAGATTGCTGCAGCCGTGGCTGGCCCCAGAGGGTTAGTCAGAGAGGCACAGGGGGTGCCTGGCCAAAATCAAATGGAAACCTAGGGAGATGGACACTGCACACTCGGATGAAATCTCCACATTGCACACAGTCTTTTCCTTTCTCTGGTTTGCCTGGATGTCATCTTGCGGTGATCCTCTGGTGGGGGCTGTGCAACGTGGAAGTGCTCATGGTCAGCTGTTTTGTGTAATTCATCCTTCACTATCTGTGTTATTTAGATTTGTAGGTTTGTGTAAGACCAGTTTAAAAATAAACACGAGCCCAACCGAGACTTAGCACAGTCTGATGTGAACATGTTGCAGCAGCTGAGTTACACTCCGGTGGTATTAGAACTTCGTATCCTACCAACACTTACCCTGGAAATCATACAAATAAATGAAGAAGCTTTCAAAAGAAACCATTTCTTAAACCACCAAGAGGAAAGCTTACCAAAAGATTAGCTGCTATCCAGACATTTTATTAATTGTAGGAGCGGGCACACTAGGTTGTGCGCAAAGCACGCGCCAAGGAGTCTGGCGTGGTGGCCGGGGTTGGAACTCCTGCGTGGGCACCCGTGGGCCTAGGCTCACGTGTTCACTGGTGTTCCCTCCACTCTCTGCTGCAGCTTCAGCGTGTCACATGAGGGACCTGTACGACAAGAAGGGGTTTGCCCACACGTGAGCACAGTAAGGTGGCTTTACTGGAGAGAAAAGGAAGCGCAGAGTGGCAGTGCACCCAGGAGCTGAGCAAACCTGGGCTGGGAGACACCAAAGTTGGAGAAACCGATTTAAAACAAAAGTAACCTTCAGGAAGGTCTTTCGTCACCCAGATTTCTGTATTGAGAGGACAGATGTAGAAGTAGAATCCCAAATCTGTACCAGTAAATACTTATTAGGCAGTTGTGTATAGACTGGGCTGCTGTCATGATACGTAAAGTAACCCTGTTTGTAATCAGACGACTTCAGAGTGTGTTTAAAAACTGAAAATGCCATTGCTGCCCAGCTGAGGTACATTCACCTGACAGTCTGCAGGGAAAGCATACCCAGGGTGGGACATTAACAGAGGCCAACAGTGATTATTTTTAAAAATCTTGTTCTGAGCCTCTGGGATAAACACAGTTAAATAGCGACAATGTAAACCTGTGAACATATTTACAAATTCATTCCACAAGTCACATTATTGTTTTTTACGGACTCAAAAATCCTTATGCATAAAATTATGCAGGAATAATCAGCCCAGTTTTTACAATAAACAAGACATTAGAGAAACTCAACATTTTTTGCCCGGCTTTGACTGTTTCCCTTCCTTCAGCATTTCAGAGCCAATTGAGAATAGGAAATCTATCCCTTGTCTTATCAGGTATTACACACATCAAACTGCAGTTTGCATGAATAAACATCTTATTTCAAACCAGATATTTTCCCCATCTACTTCACTTGCGTGAACATGAGAGCTGGGTTAGCACCAAGCTCCAGGTTGCTGCCTCGTGAGAGCAGCCGGCAGTGGCTGCTGGAACAGGGGCTGCTGAGTATTCCTCTCCCTGGCAGAGCCTCCCAGTTTCCAGCAAGCAACTCTTCAGGGATTTTGTGAGTGGGAGCTTGCGTCTGGAACTGGAGGCTTTGATTACCAGCCTGATTACCAAAAATGAAAATGATTTCCAAAGAACAGCGACCTAAGAAGACGATTAAATAAAGGTTGAAGGCATAAGTGAATTAATGAGCTAGAGAGAAACTCAGATCTATTGAGTATTGAATTGAGTATTGTTTGATATAGTCCCAGCTCTCACAGAAGTAGAGGTGGGCTGCAAAATGCTGAGGGACACAGTTAAGCAATTTGGGTAATTTACACCCTCCCAGGCAAATGTATTTCAACTAGACCAGAGGGTCAAATGCAATACATTAGGCAAAATAGCTAATGTATGATAGATTTGTGGCTGCAGAAAATAAAGACATATTTTGAAAGAAAATGTTCTGACAGGGCTGTTAGGTCAGGACAAAAGTAACCTGAATAATAATTGCTATGGAAATTACGCTTTTGTTTTTCCACTTGGTTTGGGGGGGGAAACAGCATTGCTAGAGCTAGCAGCAGAGTCTGGTTCTTCTTTGGTGATCTTAGAGTTCTTTTCCAGCTTTAATGATCCTATGATCCTTAATGCATCAAACCTGCTAACTGGAGAGAAAGTACTGTTCATATTCCTTTTCTGTTATGCTCCTTTCCTGTTTATGTTCTTTTAAATTATGGCCCTCCTCAAACACATGGTAACAGGCTGGGTGCGTATTGTTTTTTGGTGCTTCAACAGCCTGGATCCTTTCAATCTACTGCGCTGCAGTAAGGGGCATCAGAGGAAGCTGGCAGGAAAACAAAACAAAAAGAAGAAGGGGTTTGTCGTGCAGCCGATAATCGACCCGTGGAACCTATTGCAGAAGGATCTTGTTAGTGGAAAATCTTTACATGGCTCAGGGGGACAAATGGATAAGTACTTGGAAGGGAAATCCACTGTGGATTGATATGGAAACCATATCTTCTAAAGGAAAGCCCTGACAGTGAAACTAATTCTGTCTTTTAAAGTATTGAATTATTTAGGTTTTAATTCAGCTAGTTTGTACAAGCTGTGAGTTTTGTTACCCTTACTCCTTGGGCTTTGGAAAGTGCTGTACTAGAAATTTGATCATATACAGAAAAAACACTGTCACCAAGCTGCAGTCAGATCACCAGTATAAATTCAGGACAGCCTGTTGGAGGTGACAAGGTGTGCAGATGGCTCTTTTATAGCCCAAGGGGGTTTTCACGCTTCAGCAGTATCTTTCCCACCACTGGCACGGAGGATTATCCTCCTTCATCCCTTACTCCTTGGTTCAATTTAGAGCTCCTTACTAACGCAGGTAGCCTACTCGCTATTTCTCTTTCATTTGAGAGTGTGTGTTCTGACATGGGAGCCATTCTGTATTTCTGTATTATTTTTTCTGGTTCTTGTGTATCTGTATTTTTGTCCTTGTTGGCCATTGCTGTACCTCTCTAGCTCTAGCACAGGCTCTGTGGGCTAGTGTGACTACAACTGAATGCACCATTGGCATTCTGGAGGCATGTACAGGCTGGCATGATGATGCTTTCTTTTATATTCCCTGTTTCGTTCCTAATAATTCCTGATGTTCAGTTTAGCGTTTTGATCACTGCCCGGAACTGAGCTGAAATTTTCAGAGAACAGTGATTGCTGGATCTTTTTCCTGGGTCATAATAGCTAATATAGAGACTCTACTAATTGTATATTTGTAATTGCTTAGTTTCTTTAATGCACTTTGAGGAGAGACATTTTTAAAATGATTTGGTGATTAACTCATCCTTAATTGTATGTTTGTTGGTGTCTTGAAATAACTCAAACAGATTTTACTTTAAAAGCTATGTTGATTCATTCCCTGTATAACTTATCTATTTTTTAATATTTTTTTTCTGTTAATCTGTGCAGTACATAAGGCAGACTTATCTCCCTTTAATTCTCCCGATATCCCCAGGGGTCTTATTAAATACTGATGCCGCATTTACTATTTTCCAGTCTTTGGGATCTGAGGTAATTTTAAGCAACGGGGTACTGTCTGATCATTTCAAACCATCTTAGGACTGAGTCAAGCAGAAATTACTCATGGTCTGGTAGCTGCACTTCACCATGTCTGTTTTGCTAGTTTGCTGTGGGAAATTTCAGAGGAAAAGCAGTGCCACACTGGAGGCTTGGCACCTCATCCACCTGCAGATGAGCACACCTTTTATTTGTACCAGTTGATTTTTGCTCCAGGACTGTTTGGATTTGTTAGCCTACTTACAAAGGCTTGACAGAAAGTAGTAAGAGCAGGCATCTGTTGCCAGTGGCCTTACTGGAGTGTACAGTGCACTTCCAGTTGAAAAGTTTTAGTAGTCTTTGTGTCAAAATATGCTGTGCAAACTCTCTTAGATCCTTTATCAGTACAAATGGAACAAAACTGGCATGGATTAGTTTATTTTTCTATGTGAGAAGGCCAAATAGTTGAGCTCATATGCAACTACCTACTTCTCAATTTGACAATAAGCAGAAGAACCTTGTACCAGACATGGCCTCGCAAACCAAAAAGAAAATGAGTATTTCTTCGCTTTCAGATTAATAGTTTGGGTAACAGCAGGTCCCAAGCGAGGTGAGCCCATATTCACCTCAGGGGAGAAAATGGAGATACTGGTGGAGGTCAGATTGGGTGGGCCTCCCCTTTCATCCTTATGCCAAAGTTCATGCAGGTGAAATTAGGGCACAAACTCAGACAGCAGTTCGTTGTAGGAAGAAGACAGGAGATCTTCCAAGCATTTACAATAGCTTTGGTCTAGACTCGTTTCCTCTTGACGGTGTTTAGATTTAGGCAACTTGAGCTGTAGGAAAGAAGGATGTGAGAGAGCGAGCTAGATACAATGTAACAGACAGAAGAACCCCGCATGCTGAAATTAGTGTTTTACACAAGAAAAACTATTTCTGGCCTTCAAAAAGAAAGCTGCTTTCAATTTTCTGTCATACTAAAGCAGTTTTGCACCATCTGGACTTCTGCTCCAGTTTTCAGGCAGGAAATATTTTCATTCCTATGTAAGCTTCATATCTTAGTTGCAGTGATCTCTAAAACTCAGTTACAATAATAATATTGCATAAGTTAGACTAAATATTGAGCGTTAAATACTTGATTGATTTTCTCTTCAGAGATTCCATTTCTTTAATGTACAAGTTGTTACATCCTTGCAAGGAGCCTTGTATAGCAGTTTCCCTTCTGCTAGTGCTAGGAACAGAACCAGAGTTCACCCCATGGCTTGATCCCGAACCTGCTAAGTGTAGTGGCAACGCTGCCTGCTATTTTAGCACTATGGAAAGCAAACTTCAAAGACTCAAGATCCCATCAGCCTTCTGAGGGACGTGGCAAGAGTAACAGATGCAAGAATCCAATGTAAGTCTTCATGTTCAAATGCAAAACTCATCACCGGAGATCTTTGGCATATGTCAATGTTGCTTTATTGACATGAGTTTATTCTACATCAGGACAAACCTACCTGAAAATGTACCTTTAGAATCGTATTTTCCACAAGGACAGAGAAACAGATATATCCAAACAAAAATTTTCTTGTATATTTAGACATAGTCCACAGCATATATCTCCTCATTTGCAAGAGTACAAACATTTGAACTTTGGTTCACAGGATATGTTGTCAATATTTCAAATAAATTTAAAACAAATGCGACAGTCTCATGCCTCCAGATATCAGCAGCTCCCATTGATGAATAATCCTGGAAAATCCACTTAGAGATAACAGCAGGTATTTAGATAAGCAGCTAAAAAAGCACCTAGAGCTTGTGGCTAGGTTTAGAACAAGATTTTCCTTATGATTGCGGCGGTTTCCTGTTTCTGTTTGGGCTGAAGATACTTTGGGAACAGTTTAACACAACTATGCAGCAGTACCAGTCCTAGCAGCATCTGTGAAACAGTGAACAAAACATTAAAAACCAAAAACTAGCAAGTCTTAAAAAATCTCATAAAGTTTGTTTGACAACAGTCATTATTTTGAAATGAAAATCTGAAGCAGAAAGCTTCCTTTGAGGAAAACCTGCTCACACCTTTCTTTTCTTGGAACGATCTCTCTTCCCTTGGAGAAATGCTGGAAACATCAAGAAACAAACATAGGTTCTCCATCAGTTATTCCAGCTTGGCGTCTTCATTCAGTGAAAATATTCTTAATCTCTTAAGTGTGATCCGATGCCACATCTTTGCAGGCTGCACGAGTCCTCTTCTGACCTTGTAAATCGAGTTTTAGATGTACGCTTCTCTACAGCTCTCATTTGCAATGCCAGAGGCAATTTAATTGTTCAATACTTTCATTAGTCCCTTATTGATCGGTTCCTTTCCCGCGAGCTACACAGAGAAAGGTAAATTTCCTGTTGCTATTTGCCATTTGACAAAACCCTCTTACTTTTCTTTGGCGTTCTGATGATATTTGGCACTAATCTTGCCTAGTGGTACTTAAAGCAACATTTTTATTTAACATTTTATTTAAAGCAACCTTTTAAGCAATTTTACCTGGCTCTGCGCTTTCTTTTACTCTGAACCCTTAGTAAATCGATTCTCCTTCCTGCCTCCCTCCAAGCATCTATTAAACCAAATACTGGGATGGGGAATGGAAGACTTTCCTCATCTAGCTGAAGGCATTCGTGAACCAGTACCTCTGAGGCTACTCTCCGCTGTGGGTGCTGTCAGCCAGGACATGGGGGGCCTCCGAGCTCTCAGGGAAACGCCTGTGATCACCGTGCACATTTGCAAAGGCCTTTCCTGATGCTAGTGGAAAATGTCATCCAAGTTTGCACCCCGGTCCAGCAGTGAAATTCTCCTGCCAAAGTCCCAGGTTTAGCATGGAAGTCTCAAGTGTCATCCGGGTTTATAGATGAGAATTTAACATCAAGACGGAAACTGTTGATCTGTTTTTTGTTTCCGGCTCTTGCCTGCACTTCCCAGCACTTAGTGTTTGTCCCCAAGGTTTGTTCCCCTGGATTTCTTCCCTTTCCTCTGCACCCCCCATGTTGTGCTTCAGGGTGAGGCAGGCAGGCAGAGCTGTGCTTTGCCAACCCTCGAGCAGGTGCTGGGGCACCAGACACCCCTTCTGCCAGTGACTGTCATGACAGAAACATCCATGCCCACTGCCACTATTAACAAAACCATTGCCTGGTGCCCATCACTGTGCAAAACACTTCGGCAAACCAAGGTCCGTGTTGTGCTACAACAGCTTTGGTGGAAGTCGTGTGGCAGACATCTGGAGAAAGAGTCCTGCTACATCTTGGTTTGGGACCAGTCGTCGCTGACAGTGATGAGGCCTGAGCACTTAGTGGGGAGAAGCAGAAATATGAGGGTAAGGTGGGAAGCAGGGGGAAGCTTGGAGATAGGCCCCCAGCACCTGGCCCTGTTGGCTTTGTTTTGCCTCAGCGACACAAGGGAGCAGCCCAGGGTGCTTGGGGCATCTCCTTGCCCTGGACCCGGCGCTGCCGAACATCTCCTTTCCCTGCCGACACATGGTGCCTCTTGGCTGCCATGCTGGGAGGGCAGTGGGTGCTGGGCCGGGGGGACAGCAGGCTGCCCGGAGGTGACAGACCTCCTGCCTGGCCGGGACACCCCATTTCAGCTCCAGGCTTGGCCAGAAGTGGCTTCATTTGGTGCAAAGCTCTTTCCCATGAAAACAAAGTCATTGAGCTTGTCTTGGGACAAGTTCTTCATTTTTCTTCAGGGAAGTTGAGTGTCCTGTGTGAGCCACGGCCATTCCCAGGTTGGCCAAGGGCCCTCCAGCCCTGCTCCATGCTGCACACCCACCACCTCCATCCGTGAACCTGCCACAGAGCCCCTTAGTGCTGGCCCATGCATTCAAAATGACATGCCAAGAAACCAAGTGCTTGGTGGTCTCCAGGGCCCTGGGGGGATCTGCCTGGGCATACTACATGCGTGTTCTCAGGTGATGGCCACAGGCAGGGTGGGCTGCAGCCACACAGCCTTTGGATTTCCAATCCAAATAGAATTCTCTCTACTGCAGCGTGCATGAATGAGGTTTTAATGGCATCCAACGAAATGCTGCTCGGGGCTGTTCTAGTTTCTGTCATCCTCACTTCACGAAACGAGGGCTCAGGACCCCTGCGTATGAAGGCTGGTTGAGATAGCACGGCTTCTGGCTTGCCAGGCACCTGGCACTGAGCACAGTGAGAGTTCCGTGTCCCACAGCTGGCTTGGGACACACCTAATGGAGCAGAAGAAGTCACCAGGGCTCGTTTGGCATGGGATGAACCCCTGGGCTCTGAGGTAAGGTGTCGTTAGACCCTCAGGGGCCACAGATGGTGCGGGTTGTGTGTTCCCACTTCTGTCCAGTCCACATGACTGTCTGTTGGAACTGGGACAACAAAACCAGAACTAAACCAAACAAAGAACCCAAATCATCATCTTTTGTGAGGCAGCACCAAAAAGCAGCTTGGAAACTGTTTGCTAATTGGCTCAAACGACAGTGAAAACACGGTGCTGCAGTCACTGCACACAAGCACTGGCTTTGTAGGAGCACTGAACGGAAAGGGACCAGCTTGCACACAGGTTAGCTAGGAAGGAATATCCAAGGGCATTTGCTGAAGCCATTTTCAGTCACTTACAGCAAATTTAAAACCTGCTGCAAAAGATCATAACTAACAGGTATAACATGCTAGGGAGAAGAGTGGGGCTTCATGGGCATCGCCCATGTTTTGTGTCCACTTCTGCAGGGAATACATTAAATAAAACTCCTGGACAATCGCTGAAAATGGACTGTGCCAGAGAGAAAGGTGAGAACCAACAGAGGACACTCGGTGCATGGAGTCCCGGCACACTGACACACAGGAAGGATCTCCCAGACAAAACCAGTGTGATTCTGCACAGGCACTTGTTACTGCCAGGGGCACATGTCCTGCCTTTGGGCGCGTAGCCCCTGAGAAAGCCCTCAGAAATTGTTTATCTGAAGCGAAGCTGCAGCTCACCAAAGTACCCACCTGCAGATCTCTCCAGGCATTGACGTTTCAGCCACCAGCTGGACTACAGCAGCTCAGTTGTAAGGCAGCAGATCAGATTTTAGGACACTCTCCAAAGAGCAGAGGGGTGACTTGCTCATGCTCGGTGGTGTGGCGTGACAGGGCTTCTGCATCCCTGCCTTATGCAGCCCTGCTCGTTTTACGTGGTCAACACCTGCCGTGGGTCCCAGCCCTGTTCCCTACGAATGCATCCAGCTTTCTCTGGAAAACATCAAGAGATGGCAAATCCTTCATTTCTGTAAGCAACTTGTCCCACTGAGTGCTCTTACTGGTAAGAATATGATCCTAATTGCTAAGTGAATTCCTCTGGAATTACCTTCCAGCAGGGTTTTTTAATTATTTTTTCTGACAGACTGAAGAAGCTCTTTGTATCTTTTCTACCTAGAAAGACACATACGTGCTGCAGTCAGGCCACTGATCGTCACCGGGTAACTGAAATGGACTGAGCACATTCTATCAGCAATGATTCTCCGTTTTTGTTTCCCATCATTATTTTTCCTAGGTTTGTAGCAGGCTGCTATATACATATATTGCATTGTTCACATTGATAGTATTTTAAAAACAATGAACACTATATTATCACTCTTCCATGTCACCTGGAACTTCTGTGCTGTTAAAGGGGGAAAAGCCTTTTCAGCAAACGTTTTTAGGAGTTGGGATTAGATTGGTGACATCTACGGAATTGAATTTATTCCCTGAGTTTGCTTAACTTCTGTAGGAGTTGCTAGTGGCATCCTAATAGGCTACAGGGAGCTTAACCTATTTCCAAATATGGAACAAAAGCTGTATTGAACATGCAGGATTTTTAAATTATTCATAGAAATGAAACAGTTAATTGTCAATGGGATTCACAGGTATGTGCAACCGCTTTTCCTAATAAGTCCCTCAGTTTTTGATATTAGGTGGAAATTTCAAGAGCAGCCAGAAAAATCACTAATCTTACTGAACACCATCAATGGCTTTGTGTCACTGAGCAACAGAGCCAGTGCATGGGACACCAAGCAGAAGCGATGCTACTGCGGCTGAGAGCGCCTAAGGGCCGTCAGCACAACGTGCTCAGAAGACAGAAAAAACTCCTTTGCAGCCACACTCCTCTGGGAGATGAGGCTTGCGCTGCTGACCTGCGGGCAGTGTCCCTTGCGAGCCAAGCAGGCCTGCTGGCACTGCTGAGCCAAAGACCGGCACTTGTGGATCTCAGTCATATGGCTGGTTTACAGCAATTAAGTACGGCACAGTGATGCTGAATGCATCAAATGTCAGAGGGATGATCCATGGGGAGAGGCCAGCTACGAGCATCACGAGAAACGTTTGTTAGTGAGAACAGTCTGCTGGCTTTTAGCTGCAGGAAAAACACTCCAGGAGATCTCGTAGCCAGCAGCACTATGTGAGATGATATCCGTGGCTATCGATTATTGATGTGGTGGTTGCTATGGGAAGTATGTTTGGAGAACAGCACAAAAGGTGGGGAGGATGGAGAAGAAATCCCATAAGAAGAAAGCGTGAACTAGTTTCATGCAGAGGAAGGTAAGGTCACCAAACCAGAGGATGCAGTGCAGCCTGGCTGTGGTCAGTGGCATTCAGATGGCTCAAGAATAAGACTAAGAATCGTAGAATCATAGAATCATTAAGGTTGCAAGAGACCTCTAAGATCATCAAGTCCAACTGTCAACGCAGCACCACCATGCCTGCTAAACCATGTCCTGAAGGGCCACATCTACATGTTTTTTGAACATCTCCAGGGATGGTGACTCCACCACTTCCCTGGGCAGCCTATTCCAGTGCCTGACTACTCTTTTGGGGAAGAAATTTTTCTTACTATCTTATCTAAACCTCCCCCGATGCAGCTTGAGGCCATTGCCTCTCGTCCTGTTGCTAGCTACTTGGGAGAAAAGACCAACACCTGCCTCGCTACAACCTCCTTTCAGGTAGCTGCAGAGACCGATAAGGTCCCCCCTCAGCCTCCTCTTCTCCAGACTAAACAACCCCAGTTCCCTCAGCTGGTCCTCACAGGACTTGTTCTCTAGACCCTTCACCAGCCTCGTTGCTCTCCTCTGGACACGCTCCAGCAACTCAATGTCCTTCTTGTACCAAGGGTACAAGAGACAGAAAATCACGTGAGGAAAAAAATGGGGCCTTGTGAAACCATACCTGAACGTGTGAGTTATTCTCCCTGAAGGGACACACCTTAGGGTGTATCACCGGCCCTACCAGGTGTGTCAATGGCAAAGCTGAGGGTGCTGCCCATAGAAGGCACCTACGACTTCTCTGGCTTGGCAATGGAGCTGCCCCCCCCAAGAAGACAGCCTGCCTGGATGGCCCCGTCCAGCCAGTTACAGCACATGGCGGGGGAATGGATAAAAAATGAGCCATCTTGTGCGAATAAAATCTGTTTGGGAAGAAAAAGAGATTTGAAAAACAGAGACAGAAATGAAGGAAAAAAAGTAGGTAGGAAAGAGGGAAGGAAGAAATTTTGAGAGAAAGGAAGGAAGAGAAAGACAGGATGGAAGAAATGAAGAAAGAATATTAAAATATTAAAAAAAAACCCAACAAGCCAAGCAGGTTTCTAAGACTATGACTTTAATAAATAACTATATTGTGTTTGTAATACATTTTTAATTTAGTAGATGAACCTATTTATAATCAATATTCTTCTAAAACAAGAAATACTTGAAAAATAGTAAGATTATTTTATAACTAATGGATCTCATCCACAAAAGCACAGAGAGAGGTGTGTGCTTACAGACACAGCTCACTCTGAGCACTCCAGCTTGGCTGAATGTGATGCAGGTCCAATCTGGACACTATCTAAATAAATTCAGTTTTGTGGCTCATTTGTTCAGCCACAGCTCTGCAGCTTTTAGCCTGGAGATAGCTTGTGTCCTACCAGTCTAGAACATGAGCATAAAATCAGCATATAGATTTGCCCATTAACACAAACCTTCAGTGTGCTGTCTCAGTTTTGCTTCAGTCACTTATCTGGACTGAAGCTGGCTTTTTTGACTTTAATGGCAAAGATCTAAACCAGAATGTGTTATTGCATCATTCATTAATCCAGTCTTTTCTTTGATAATGACAGGAATCTGGACCTAATGTGAGACTGATAAAATGAAGAGATTCTATTGGCATTAAACGTTCATCAGGCTTTTAACAGTTTCCTGATATATTTTAAAATCATACACAACATCAAAGGCGAGACAGATCTTTGAACACACATATCTCGGTTAGACCAAACCATTGCTTCAGGCATCAGAAGGAAAATATTGTAAACACGATTAAGTCACAGGAATACTGTGCCAATGGCTTGCTTTGGATTTTTTTTTTTGCTCTGGTCTGTTTTACACATTAGAAAATCTATGCAGGCTTTGCCTAATATTTACACAATTGTATAGTTGAATAGCCCATGCAAGTAGTATAAAGAGTGTATATTCAGAAAGGGAAAGCTTTTTCACTTGTTATGGGTATCCTGTAATCTAAATACCCAGCAGTCAGATTTTTGTAGTCTTTCACTAACACAGTTTCTATCCTGAATGTGAAAGAAAACACATTTTGCCAGGAGTGCTCCCAGCTCTTTCTGTGAGCAGGTGACACTACAGGAACAGAAAATGCTCAGAACTTCCAAAGAGAAGTCCTAATATTAGAAACCTCCTCGCATGCCCTCCGTTCTCCCAGATACACGGTTTTTATGCCTCTGAAAGAGGTGTAAGGTTCCAAGCCTGGAGAAGAGACACAGCAGAGTCCCATATATTCAGCAGGCAGAGCAGAGATGCCTGCTCTCTTGGCAAGTGGAGCAAAGCACCACATCCACCATCTCTGTTAGTCAGTGGGAGTGTGGGAAAAAGAGATGCAGTTGCTGATTTTCCAGTTGACCTCTGATGGTTCATTCGTCTACTCCCACAGCATGATTAGATCAGTTGGGCCAGTTTTCCAAAGCGCTCCAGATGATGGAAGCAGCCAAGGATCGGTCAGATTATTTCTGCCTTAGTGCCATCATTACAGTGCCATAAACATATCAACTAAAAGAGTTTTCTCTGACAGGATTCCTACTGTTACTAATTCAGTGGCTCCTATTGTAAAGAAAACCACCCTGGTGGTGGCCCTGAGGAGACTGTAGCAGTTGAGCATGGTGGGATGCCCCAGCCTGGGAGCTGAGGAGCATCTCTCCTTGTCCTGGGCAGAGCACACATGGCTGGGTGTGATGTAGAGGAAGGGGTGCTACAGGGCCAAGAGCCTGTGTCTGGGTGGCAAAGCATTTATTTACCCAAGTAAAAAAATTCAGCTGGTCTTGCTCCTGGGACCCTGCAGCCTCCTGAGGAGTCTGAGGGCATTGCCCAGTGCCCTGGGATTGTCACCCCCACCTCAGCTAGACTGCTTCCTTTGACCATATGGAAGCCTGCTGCCAGGGCCCTCTCCCAGGCTGGGATTTGCTGACCAGCTCCTTGTCCTGGACCCTCCAGTTGTATGTTGCAAAGACGCAGTCATACAATAGCCATGGTTCTCACTAGGCTTTGGGGATTTAATCATGAAGACCATTTGGTCTTCAAGCCTTACATTTTGCAGGAAAAATTTGATGCCTTTAGACTGAAAAAAATTCATCTGTATTTCCTGAAAGCAATAACAAGACCAATGTCTTGGGACAGTCATGCTAGCATAAGAGCATTATGTACTCTGAAATACTTATCTAAATAATTGTGGATGAGTAAACAGCTTGCTGATCACCTATTAAGCTTTTCAAGAACTGAAGAGCATTTCCAAATACTGCTTTCCAAACACTTGTAGTTAAGCTGAAGCTCTGTACTCTGACCTTGGGATTATGAGATGTTAAATCTTTCCCATCCCTCACAACACCTCAGGAGCAGTTTGTGTGGGTTAGCTACGATTATGATAATTTATAAAACCAAAGGCTGGGTAGAACTCGTAAGTTCTGCATACGCCATTTATTTGCATCAAATACATACCTTTCCTAAAGCATGCTAGGAGTTTTCACATGGAGCCTGCAGAGTGGGTGGATCTTTTTTCCTAATGCCTGAGAACTGTGAAATTCACGAAGCAATACTCAGCTGAAGTCATTATCAGCATTACATGGCTGACCCCCTAAAGAAAAATTGTGGAGACACCCCTCATAAAAGGGTGGCTGCTGTAGCCAGGTGAGGTCTGGGCCTGCTGTCCCTGGCTGACTCCAGCTGATGCCTTGCCAGTTCACTGATGCAGCATGAGAACCTAGTGGCTTTCTACAATGGAGTGACTGCAGCAGTGGACAAGGGAAAGGCAATGGATGTGATCTATCTGGACTTCTGTAAAGCCTTTCACACAGGCCCCCACAACATCTTTCTCTCTGAATTGGGGAGGTATGGATTTGATGGGTGGACTGTTTGGTGGATAAGGAATTGGTTGGATGGTTGTCCTGGTTTTGGTGAAAATAGAACCAATTCTCTTTTAGTGAACCTTCCTTACAGCTAAGTTCTTCCAAGTAACTGCATTTTTCTGAAGCTGACTGCGGACAGACACTCTCTGCTCCAAAGCTCATAATACCTGATGTTTACAGTTATGCTGAGCGAATGGTAGGAAAGAAATGTGGAAAAAGGCCCCTGTTTATAATTATCACTACAGCAGCCAAGGCCACCGACAGATCTCTTAGACCCCGCAAGTGAGAAGTCGTAAAGGGTCATTCTTGTGAGGAGGGGCGGACAGAACAGGTGACCCGATATTCACCAAGGCAGTATTCCACGCCATACAGGTCATACTCAGTTTAAAGCTGGGGCATCATGAGGGTCTTGCTGTCTTCATCCATGGCCGGCTTCTGAAGAGGACCCTGCTCATTGTCCTGCCTGCAATCCTGATCCAGATTCCAATCCATGCATCCCTGAGTCCAGTTCCCGTCTGCTGCCGAGTCCAGTCCGGGACTGCCTGGTGCTGCCTGCAGCTGCTGGAGGGACACCACCACCAGGCACCCAACGCCGGGAAACTCAGTACCAGTTTTGGATATTTTGCCTTATTTCTCTGATTATTAATATTATTAGTCTTATTAGTGTTATTAGTAAAGCTGTTTTGATATTCAATTTGTAAGTCTCTCTCCCTTTTGCTCCTTTTCCCTTCCTCTGGTGGGAGGGTGGAGGCTAATGGCATCTGCCACTCGGTGTATTGCCACCCTGCTCTAAACCGTGACAATGGTCACATCCAGAGAGTAGTGGTCAACAGCTTGATGTCCAAATGGATGCTGGTGACAAGTGGTGTCCCTCAGGGGTCAGTGTTGGGACCAGTGCTGTTTAACTTTTTCACCAATGACAGTGAGATCTAGTGCACCCTCAGCAAGTTTGCAGATGACGCCAAGCTGGTTAACACACCTGAGGGAAGGGATGCCATCCAGAGGGACCTGGACAAGCTCGAGAAGTGAGCCTGTGTGAACCTCATGAGGTTCAACAAGGCCAAGTGCAGGGTAACCCCTGCTATCAACACAGGCTGGGGGATGAAGGGCTTGAGAGCAGCCCTGCCAAGAAGGACTTGGGGGTACTGGTAGATGAAAACTTGGACATGACCCAGCAATGTGCGCTCGCAGCCCAGAAGGCCAACTGTATACTGAACTGCATCAAGAGAATCGTGGCCAGCAGGTCGAGGGAGGTGATTCTGCCCCTCTACTCCACTCTGGTGAGACCCCACCTGGAGTCCTGTGTCCAGCTCTGGAGCGCCCCATCACAAGTAGGACATGGAGCTGTTGGAGCAGGTCCAGAGGAGGGCCACAAAGATGATCAGAGGGCTGGAGCACCTCTCCTGTGAGGAAAGGCTGAAGGAGTTGGGGCCACTCAGCCTGGAGAAGAGAAGGCTGTGAGGAGACCTTATTGTGGCCTTGCAGTACCTGAAGGGGTCCTGTAGGAAAGATGGGGAAAATCTTTTTTGCAGAGCTTGTTCTGTTGGGACAGGACAAGGAGCAATGGCTTTAAACTGAGGGAGGGTAGATTTAAACTGGATATAAGGAAGAATTTTTTTACCATGAGGGTGGTGAAACACTGGAACAGGTTCCCAGAGAGGCAGTGGAGGCCTCATCCCTGGAAACATTCAAGGCCAGGTTGGACGGGGCTCTGAGCAACCTGCTCTAGTTGAAGATGTCCCTGCTCACTGCAGGGGGGTTGGGCTAGATG
>Ga0065711_1028340_pt1 | contig 41857 bp, 15 predicted proteins | sample Hoacrofraction12_FD_59098 | JGI IMG/M metagenome (GOLD analysis project Ga0065711, IMG submission 59098) | Hoatzin crop microbial communities from Cojedes, Venezuela - Epithelial fraction 12 v2 (version 2) | ecosystem: Host-associated > Birds > Digestive system > Esophagus > Crop | place...
TTTTTTTTTTTTTTTTTTTTTTTTTTTTTTTTTTTTTGGAGAAAGCCATGAGTCTGAAAATCAGGTGTGAAGTAGAAAATGGAGTTTGAAAAACAGCTTGTGAAAATTTACATCCAAATTTGACTGAAGTTCCATAATTGTTCAGAGCAATTTTTGCAGTTTTAATATGTATCACTCTGGTAAATTGAAAAAAAAAAAAGAAAAGAAGAGCATATAGTGATGGCCAGCAATGTTTGACAAATACTGTCTCACTTTAAGAGAAATAGAAATCAAATAGATTTTAACATTAGAACTCAAAAGATATCAGCATAATTATTTCAAGCCAATATCCATTTAAAACTAGTGTGATTTGTTCTGAGGAAAAACTGAGCTTTTTCATGCTGAAAATATTTTTGTTTGAGAATTTTCCTTGGATCTAGTGCAGATGATTGTAACTTTGTTATGCTTGTGGGTGATCTGAATGCAAGAAAAGGTTTTTTTTTAAAAAAAGGAAAAAATTTGACAGAAAGAACTAATTAAGTCAAAGCTAGGGAATTGAATTTAAAGTTTGCATTGCACATGTGAACTAATCTTTTTACAATGGTATCTTTCGAAAGCTCTGTCAGATCGCCATTCATGCCAGGTCTCACCCAGCAAATCCTTCCTAGAAAAGCAGCCGCATGAAGATTTGTCATGAGCAAGCAATAAAGACTTTCAGGGAACAGGTTCTGTACAGGCTTCTCGTTTGCCTGCTGAATCATTAACCTTCAAAAAAAGCCCATCCGGAGCCTTAACAGGCGCTGGTTGCAATAGGTGTGTCGGCAGTACTTCATGCTAAGAACAGCTTTTACAGGATTAGACTCGAGTTTTTAAGTGATGGTACCATGGAGCTCTTGGGGGCAAAGAACTACTGGTTTAATGCAACACGTTCTCTGATGTCCTTCTATGCCACGTGCTGAAACGTGGTCAATCTCTGAGCACACTAAAATGAAGAAAACTAACTGTTCAGGAGCAGGGCATTTTTGAAGCAAAATGGCTGTGTGTGCTTTAGGAGCAGCCACTCCATTTGGAGAGCTTTCTTCAGGTCTTGAAATACTGATGAACTTGGCTTAATAGAGTAGAAAACAAAATACAGTGTGTGAAACGGGGAAAAAAACCCCAAACCTTCAATTACAGACTGTGGACTTTGCAGTACTCACTGTATCCATCTATTCCCTTTTAAACCACTGAGTCTGAAAAGACAGTGAGGAGGAGGAATGGTCACAAAAATCTTTACCTGTGACATTTTCCTGCCTTTCCAACAGCGTGTTATAGCCCGAGCAGGATCTTCAGCCTTGTACTAGATGGTTTATCTTCTAAGTATTTCATATTAGGAAGATGCAAAAGACAGCTGTTCAGTTAAAAATTTCTGTGAGCTGTGATCTTCATATTAACAGTAATGTTACAGTTTACATGTTTTATTTTAACAACCTTGAATAATAGAAAGAATTTTGTGGATAAGAGCAGTCAGTCTGGTCTCCTCTTGTGTTCTGTTTTTCCATGCCTTATCTTTATATATGGCAGCAAGATCCCTCCTGTCAGTGTCTGTCCTGGTCATACACAGGCTTAGTCATATTTCTGATCTCAGCTATGACAGTGAAAACCGGGAATAGTATCTCAGATCAGAATCTGCCACTTGACTGCTGCTGTTGGTAAACCAGGCAGCAGAGGACGTGTACCGATAGTACAACTCACCAGATACTGCAAATCACATCAAAAAGTGAAAGGTAATTTTCCACATTGTTTTCTTTTTTCTTCGTGAGCAATTCACATCACAAGCAGAATAAACTGTTTTAAACGAGTTGCCTTTGTGTAGCACGACTGCCTGGCTGAGAGGCTGTACCCAGTGGGTTTGTATTTGTGCTCAGGGACTAATTGTCTCTGATGTGGGGCGTCTGGGTTTGACCCCTGTGATTCTTCCTGCCAAAGCTGTGGTTTATGATTTTAATTGAAACCCCAAGGCCGTTTGAAGCATGGGCAAAAAGCACCTTGCAAGTTGAACCTTGTCTAATAACATCATGCATGTAAACTCTGGAAGCACAAATCTTAGTCACTTGAGCAGTGTGTTTTTATGTGATCCTCTGGTCCAGTGACAGCCACAGCAAGCGAAAGTGGACTGATCTCCCAGCGCTCTTACAGATGGTGCATGGCACGTCATAAAGTTAGGACTCGTTAAGGGAATTTCAGAAATGGCTTTGGTTAATAAGAATGAAGGAATTTGCTGTTTTATAAATGTATTACTAAAATCCCTCTCCGTTTCCCTTTGGAGGGCTTCGTAAGAGAAAGAGGGAAAGTATGAGGGGGACTAAGGGAAGAGTAAAACAGAAAGAGTCCTGGCTGTGCAGGGGGCTGCGCCCTGTGTTCTGGAGCCTGCGCATAGCAGGGAACCCTAAAGGTAGCGTAGGTGATAGATGATGAGATGGCGAGAGTGAGTCACGCAGTAAATACCGGGAACAGCCTTTGTTTTTGACATGTTTCTGTGCCTGGGCACTTTCTCTGTTCTCTGTAGTACTGAAAGCCAGCAGTGATGGTGGGCTTTTATCTGTACCCGAGGGAGAACTTTGTAGGATGACATACCTGTTAGCCACTATTAAAATGTGTTACTAATGATGCTAATGAGTTTTTTCCAAGTGATGTAAAAGTAGCCGTCCATGTAAGCACTGCATTTATGAAGATGATGTCACTGAAAGCTTGCCAACTGCACGTGGGACCTGGTGGCAGTGCTGCAGTTCTACGCCCTGGCTTCGAGGAGGCGAGAGCACTGCTGATTTCCTCCTTGGGGAGAAAGAGCCAAATGAGTCCTGCCTTGCCAGGAGGGAGATGTGCCATTTCCGGGCATGTTCGGCTGCGGGCCTCGCTGCCAATCCCAGTGGGTTTCTGTCCCACTCCCTCTTAAAAATTGGCAGTGTCTGACTGTCAGCTGCCATTCCTTAAGTGGTCATAGAATAAACCAATTGCACCCCTTTTGTCATGCTCTGTGTGTGTGTGTGTGAATGCAGGTGGACATGGGTTAAGCAACATGCAACTCCACAGTAAGCACAAAGGGGCAGCTGATTTTCTGGCAGTGCCAATAGAAGAGTATAATTTTTTTTTTTATTTTACCATCTCCAAGCCAGCTTTTAAAATGTCTCTTGTTGGTATTAGAAATCAGTATCCCCTGAAATAGGATTATTCATTAAGAGTGTGATGATTGTTAATTCTTCACCTGGGGCTAAGAGGACATCATTAGATCTCTTTGAAATGTCTCTTGCCTTGATTTTGAATAAGTAAGCTAGCAATTTATGATCACAGCCTGGGTAAGTAACACTCTCCCTTCCTGTTCCTCCATCTAGCTTGCAAAATTGGATACTACAAGGCTCTCTCGACAGATGTGGCTTGTGCCAAATGCCCGCCTCACAGTTACTCCATCTGGGAAGGCTCTACCTCCTGCACCTGCGATCGGGGCTTTTTCCGAGCTGAAAATGATGCTGCCTCCATGCCCTGCACTCGTAAGTTGGTCTTTGAACAGTCTCTTCCCCTTTTATCATCCGTTTCTCCTCCTGTCTTTCTTTCACACTGTATGTAGAAAATATTGGCCACAGGTCTGTGTCTCTTATGAAGTGTCCTGCTTCTGAGAGCAGCATTCAGTAGCTCTTACAGCCCTTTGCAGATGCAGTTTGTGTTTTGGCTCCTGATTCTGGGAGAGAAAGCATTGGTTCTCAGCCCTGAATTCCTAACAGTGATGTGGTTGCACTGACCCTGGAGAGGTTACGCTCTAAATAAATCAGGAGGCTGGGAGGAGACAAAGCCGCGAAAGAGTAGTGACTCACACACCTCAGTGACAGAGTTGGAAATAAAATACAGGTCCAAGTTCCAGTCTGAGGACCTGTCCAGTGGATCACATCACCTTTCATCTCTGTAAATATTGATATTTATAGAAATTGTGAAAGCTTTTCTCATTGTTATATGACCTAGGGTAAATATTTATAATCTCATTATATATATGATTTGCTCAAAATACAGCTGGTGACCCTTAGGAACATAAAAATGTTCCTCTGAAAGGGGTGGTAATAATAAATCTTTAAACCTTAATGAAGCAAACACCCAAAGTATGGTTTATTTTATCCTTTGTAGATAAATACATAATGTAGAGAAAATTGAATTTTCAGTAGTTTGACCAAAATGGCTTCAGCAGGGCGAACAAGAGGCGTAGTGCACTGAGCGCACCCACGGGGTTGCTGGAACAACTGCTTCTCCTATGTGTTGGTTGATGGCTCATGCAGTCGAAGACCAGGAATTCCAGGCATGCCTTGGTGTTAAATCTTGATGGTCTAGTTCTTCGGTTTTCAGTTCTATAGGAGGAGAGCAGTTTGAAACAGTAAATGAAAGGGCTGTATTTTACCAGGGGATATCCATGCGTGGCTTTTGCTGAAAGTTGTTGGAAATACTTCCAGATTTTTGGAGTTCAGCTGTGTATTTATGTAGAGAGTGTGTGTGTGTGTCTGTGAGTGAGGGAAGACAAGAGATATTTCTTTTGTAACATTTTAATGTATTCCAAATTAATTTTGGAGAGATGACTCACATTTATTTAAATCTTAATTTCTCCCTTACATGGCAGAAACAAAGTATGTCCATAACTAAGCCAGCACTCATCCCTTCCCCACACCCCGTTGATTCCAGCTCTTCTTTCAGCTATCTGCTCCTTTTCAGCTGTGAGTTTTGCTGGGTGGTGGTTAAGCAGGTCTGGGCATAGCCAGAAGCAGCTGCTTTTGCTTAGTAGGGAAGCAGAGAGGTCCGTATATCCCTTGCCAAATGTTGACTGGGGATGGAGGTCTAACTGTGTTGTGAAATATTGATGAGAAACATGCATTTTATGATATATTTTACACTAGGAGATATAAAGCTTGCCCATTTTGATAGGAAGAATGTCTTTTTGCAACAGTAAAACTATTGTTCGGGAGGTACACCCTAAATGACATTATACCAGCAAAAGCTGCTCATAAAGCCCTGGTCCTAGTGAGTGGTATCCTGACCAAATTGAAATCAAATTAGTAATCAACCGGTTGAATTTAAATAGGCACGTGCAGTGAGTGAAGTATGAGGAGAGAGCAAAACAATTCCAGATGGGGGAATTGTAAGCAAATGATATGTGTGTTTCTTGTATTGTAAAATGTGCCCCTGCAAGCTTAGCCCTTTTTTGTCAAGTCTTGGGTCTGCTTCTGGCACCCTTCCACATTCCTGTCTTTGGAGGTCAGTCAAAGTTGAAGTCCCTGTTCTTGGTCTTTTACCCTGGAAATAGGAAGAGGGAAGAAGAGAGGACACGGGCAATCGGGAGGAGTCGGCATGCAGGGGAAAGGCAACACCGCAATCCCTGGTCTTGGAAAACAGGAGATCCCATTTCATACCTATGAATTTTCCTGTAGCTTAAGGGCTTCTTTTTCTGTGATCCAAGGTGAAGGAAGACACAGAGTTTATTTCTGAGCTGGCTTGTGGGGCAGTTTTGCTCTCCCACCTGCTGCTGTGCTTGCTAATATCCCCTCTCTGAGGTCTGCCTTAGCAGTGTTTGAACACTGCTGCGATGGTGGTACCTGCACAGGCACAAAATACAGCACTGCGTGCGCGGTGCGTCTCTGCATTGTGCACGAGGGGTGCAGGGGGCTCCTGGGGGTGCCGTTCGTTTGCCATGCTCCCCACACAAAGTAGCCTTCTGCCCACTCACTTGAGGCAAGTGACAAGAGAGCATGCAAAGGGCCTCTGCTGAAGGAAGCCCCTCCGGAAGAAGCTCCCTGTTTGTCTGCCTTTCTTGACAAGATGTGGAGACAGAAGGGAGCGTAAACATCAAAGGTTCTTTCAGACAGATTCAGACTCTAATCAGTTCTTACCAGTTGGTTAAACCAGGTGACAAACCCAATTCCCTTGTGCTGACAGCCATGATAATCAGGCACCTTCTTTGTTCATTATGCTCTCTTTAACCCTGGTATTCTCATTCAGCCCTGCATTTAGTAATCGCTCAGTGTGACGGCGCACTAATGAAGAAATAAAACACAGTATCTGAGATCCATTCTTCTAGCAAAAAGATAGACTCTGCTCCACTGGCTTGTAAAATCAGGTTTCTGTTCACTTGGAGAACTATTAGACCAGGTGAATAAAAGTAACATTGAGTAATTTGGAGAGGACACCTGGCATGGACTGTGGATTGATCCTTTCTTTATTATTTCTAAACACTTTTTAAGATGAAGAAATTCAGCCTTCTTAGGACATGTTTTTGTAAAGCCTTGACCCTTGGCTATTGATTTCCTTTAGTAATAAACTGGCTGGCCTCGTCACTTACCTCGCCTTCTAGGCTGGGGGAGGAAGACGGTTATGACTTTCCATTAACCTGATGGTGCTAGCGGATGAATGGGAGTTGGAGAATTCCCCTTCCTTTTCCTTTCTTGCAATTCCCGTGGTAAGTCATAAAAGCAACACCTACTTCCTGATGCGCTCGCTGGTCAGCAGAGGTGCTCCAGAGTTTTCTCATTCCGTGACGCCACTCTCTGACATCTCCATCTGTTGCTGAGTTGTAAAAAACTGTGCCTAACTTTCAGGTAAGCCAGGCATCCAATCTAAACAGATAACTCAAACTCTAGTTTTAGTACTCTGCTCTATTTTAGCTCTGCTAGAGTGAGTAGTTATGTCTGGCTAAAGTCTTGTACAAGTAAGAGCAGAATGTGGAGGGATGTGAGTGTAGGAGTGGAGTGGGCTGTGTTAGAAGGCCAGGCGTAGGCACTCTGACCTTACATGTATTTACTGATGCATCTTTTCCCTCAAGCTTGCCTCACAGGGATAATCATCAATGTGTCTGTCACCACTGAGGAGCAGAGCCGCCCTGGATCTGCGGCTTCGACCTAACTCAGGAATTTAGACTTTCAACTTTGAAGCACAGTGGGCTTGTCAGCTGTGTGCTAGGGCATGGAGATGGTATGATTGACCTGTAATAAGCTTGAGTACAAACTGTGGAAAACAAGGATGCCTCTTCCCTTTGGAAGCATCGCAAAAATAATGTTAAGGCAACTATTCATACCTTCATTATATTTCAGTGCTTGCTGAGAGGATGGGTCTTTCAAAAGGTTAGCAATCTAATAAATTGCCTTACCAACACACAAATCCATGAGGCTGGAAAACAATCGGTTGCAATCATGGTCCTCAACCCTGAATTTCCTTCTCTGTAAGGAGATGCTCTGTGAATTGCAGCCTGGTGCAGGCAGGTGCAGTTCCCACCCAAGTTAACGGGTGTTGGTCCTACGTCCCCACTGTTAATGAGTCGCATTCTCTGACTGTTTCTTAACAAACAATGCTCACATTATGAATGAGTATGGGGCGGTTTTGTATTGTTTATATTGTCTGTTTGATTCAGATTATTAATGATTTGTAACTGGGAGCTCTTTACAAAAGAGACATTACCAGCATAGACTGTCCAGCTTGAAATCTGTCTCAGTAAATGACCCTGAATAATTTAGTCACCCAAACAGTGGCTGATTGATTGATATTTTGGCGTGGCATGAAATATTTCTAAAATGGTTGCATTTAAGACAGTTTATACCGGAGAAGCTTGGAGATAATGAGAGCAAATTTAGTGAGATGCAAGAGTAAAGTGCCTGCTTTAAAAGAGCTTTCTCCAGTTTAGGTTATCAAGAAATCGAAGAGCCTGACTTCAAACAGCAAATGTCACTTACTTGTCTTTACATTCGCCTCTTCTAATTGAATTTAGTGCACTGCTGTATTTCCTCCAGAAAGTATATTGTTTTTAAATTACCATTTCAGTGCTATTACTCAAGGCTCCTGCTTCTAATGCTTTCTGACAGTTATCAGCATAATGAACCATAATGAAATGATGAGCAATCTACAGTGGAAACTCAGTGTGGATTCCACTAGAGCTGTGTGACTATGTTGTTAAAATTTGAATGCACATTAAAATAACACTGTCCTTATTTGTTTCCAAGGTCAAGGCTTTAAAAAAATCTCTGAAAGATCTAAACACTTGAATTTTGTAAATGTTACAGTCTAATATACGCCCTTAGCACAATCTCATATTGCATTTAACGTATCTTAGAGATAAATACTTGACCTGCATTTTCAAAAAAGAGTGAATTTACCTACCTAATAACTGTGCTTGCAAATGAGTAATTACACAGGAGATGATTATTTGAGGGTAGTTTTATTATAATTGCTTAGACTTCTAAATAAACAAATGTGCTCTTTTTCCTTAAACTAACTTGTGCCTCTTCTAAATTTCCAGACAGACGCCGATTATCACTGTTCTAGCTTTTAGAAGAATAGCAAAGTAGGGTACAACACACGGTTATGCTGGCTAGTATGCTGTAGGTAGCTTTGCATTGGCTTTGCCATGCTACCTTCCTTGGGCTTGCATACTTGCTCTGGCGCTACTTCAGTCTAACCTCTGCTGTTGAAGCCTGTTCTCTGTAATATGAAGTATATGCCAATACAGCCTCTGATCTTCAGATGTTAAATTTATGACATAATAATTCTTCCAAGTCTTTATATATGTCCGTACCTGAAATAAATAATTTTGTTCTTAGAACAGCATATAAGGTTGTTCATTATGTAAACAGTACGTCAAAATGCCTCTTAAGGTGCAGTTGCAAGAGCAGAGGGAACAGTAGGTAGGCAGTATGGAGAGAATGATTTTTCTTCTCTGCTTAGGCTGGGAAAATAGACCATCAGTTGCTGCCAGACCAAGAGAAAGGGTTTGTGAGTGATGGGGATCTCAAAGGAGAAGGCTGTCTCCCCTCGTCTGTGGTGACGGGCTGGAGGAAATGAGAAAACGTTGAATAAGAAGGGGAGTGGCTATGGCTTGAAGAGAAGAGACGGGAGTAATTTGACAATGCGTGCTTTTAATCAGTAGACTTAAAATCATCACTACTTTAAATACAGCAGCTGTTTATTAGCTCTCTTCTGATTTTCTGGCCAGACCCTTAAATTAACAGAGGCATTTACTCTGTTAAGTGGGGTCTTTGATTTGGTTAGTCAGGACCCAGTTCTGTAGACACATTGAAGTAAATTAGAGGACTAGCAGAGTAAGTCATTCAGCAGTTGGGCCATTGACAGAACAACTTATTTTTCCGGTTGAATTTCCCTCCTGTCAGACTGTCAGACAACTTTCTGGTATCTGCAGTGGAATACTGCTTTTTAATCTCAAAAGACTGAATGAACACAGGTATATTGTCTGCAATACAGCATATTAGAGTAGATGTGATAATGTGTCTTAGCACATGTGGCAATGCAAAATGTTCTTACATGGCAGTTTTTGCAAGGGAAACCCAGAGCCCACAGGGGTGATACCTGCAAGTGTCAGTTTTCCCACACCTCTGCCAGTGGTTAACTGGACCTCTTTGCTTAGCTCCCTTGGCCTGGAAAGAAGAGGAAATATCGGTTGGATTGTTCTCCAGATGAAAGGAACAAAGCCTGCTGTGAAGATGGTAACCAGGGTTCTTTTGGCAAGTCAATAGGAAATCGTACATGCCAGTAAAATGGGCATTTTATCACTGGCACTGGTCCAAGATCCCTAGCTTGGCAGAACTCCCACTGAAGTCAAAGCAGTCTTGCCTGAGTAAATAAATTAAGAATTGTTTACCAAGTCAGTTGCCTTATTAAAACCTAGTTGTAATGCTAACTGTTCACAGAAAGGAGAAGGGGGATGGAGATAGAGCAGATGACTGATACTGCAAGTGGCGGCTGCATCTTGCGGACTGTTGACTTTGGTCTCACCAGTTGAGAAAACACATAATCTATAATGATAAATGGTCAGGAATAGCCAGGCAGACAAGAAGCGAGGGTTGTCCAGACTGTCAGTGCTTGTGTAAATTAGCCCATAGCAACAGGAGATCTGCCCACAACTGCTGAAAGAAGTAGTTAGTGGCAGCAACATATACAACTGCCACAGGCAGGTGTGGGCTTTATTTCTGAGCCTAAACTTACACAGGGCAGGTGTTTACTCTGCGTTATAACTTGTCTTTCAGATGGTTAAAGATCAACAGCAAAGGCTTATCTGAAGGGCTTCACAGCTCACATGCTGAAACATTATTGACAGCTCCACAGTTGTACATGTTTAATGAAGCTTTATGAGATGGAAAGAGGAGGCCAAGGTGCTTTTTCTTGACGGCTGTGCCTGGCATCGCTTTGCCAGACGTTTTAGTGAGAGAACTTAAAGAGTTTAAAGACATTGATTATTTCATAATTACTTTCTTTGCATTCACTCTGAAAATAGTAAACTCTTTATTATACACTCAGCCCTGCCTCCAGGGAGATAAGTTTTAGGATCATGATCGAGTTAAAGAGTATTGATTAGAACTGTTAAAGGCTATCTGTAAAGTATCGGCATCGTGAGACCTTGTTGAGAGAGTAGCAGTATGGTCACATTGGCGAGGCTGGCAACACAGCTGAAAGCCTTAGCAGAGTCGTACTCCCTCTTAGTGCTTGAGCTAGCCCCTTCAAAGGTACTTGATGCCCTTCCAGTCACGTTTCATTGCTCTCTGTAGATATGCTCCAGAGATCTTGGGAGCTGATCATTGTATGGATCTTTTCTTTTTTCCACCTCATTATTTGTTCCCTTTATTCTTGTCGTGTTGTACACAAAAGCTGGCTTTCAGGCCTTGTATAGCAGAAGATGTGCTAAACTTGTCAGCGCTTCTGATAATGCATTTCTAGTTAGGTTTTCTTGCTGTTAGACAGTTGCATGCTTACTCCCAGGTGCCTGCTGCTCCTGTAACTTAGCAAAGACTTAACTGCTCCTCTGTAGTGTAGCCAGTGCCAAGCTCCCGACTGAAAACAGGCCAGTTCATACTAGGCTCCTTTTAAACAACAGCGAGGCATAGCAATCTTCCCTGTTGTATGAATCTTGTTTATTATGTAGCAAATTAGCTCAAGATCTCTGAATACCCCGAGTTCCCTTTGAAATCACCGGAGATGAAGAGGGTCAGTGTCTCTGGAGCAGGCTCATAAAGAGGATCCTTTTGTCAGTCCCGGTCCAAAGCCCATTGAAGCCTGCTGGTCTGCCTGATTGACTTCCACAAACACGTGTAGCTGGCACTCTCCTGCATTTAACAGTATGTTTGTAGGTGTTTGGGGGTGAAGTTAGAAAGCTTCTAACTGCAGCAGGTTATTGTATTCTTTTTACTGTTTGTTAGAATAATTTTTAATCCTTATCAAGCTAAGGTCTACTTTTTCTGCCTCAAAAAAGAGAGGTGGTATTTTCCTCAAGGAGAGTGCGGGAATGGTTAAAGAAGATTAAAGTCTTTTCTACATGCTGGAGGTTTTCTGATGTCTGGTGGGAATTGCTGGTGAAGCTTCCGATTTCACACTGTCAGGCAAACACAGACTGAATGCAGGGTGACAACCCATTTGACGATAATTATCCATTGCCCTGGCTGCAGAGACATCCGTTACCTGATAAAGAAATGTACTTTTACACACATGCACACACAGACTGAGTAAAGTATTTTTTAAATCGTTTTGTCCTTCCAGGGCTCAAAAGCCTCATCCTGCTTGTTACTTAGCTGAATACATATCTTTTGAAAGCATCTTTCTTTTAAAGAAGGGTACATTTTAAATGCACTGATCTGGCTACTGACAGGATTCTCGTAATGAAGGCTTGCCTTCTTGAGCACTTCCATGGAGAGTGTGGTTTTCAGCTTGCCTTTTTAATAGATCTCCTCCCACAGATAGATCTTTCAAGGTAATAAATATCAACCATACCATAGGTTAGTAGTAAACAGATGTAGTTACAGTCCAGCTACTGATAATATCAGTTTAGTTCTTCATGGGTAATGTTGCTGCCAAAATAATCCACTGCCACTGTTAATGGCTGAGGACTCAGCTGGCACAAAAAAAGGAGCTGCTGGTAAGGAGCCCTCTGCCAGGGGAAGTGCTAAGACAGAGGGGTGAGGGCAGGTGGCTGGACAGAGCTTTATTTTGGATGCGGTCAGAGTGGGTTTCTTGTAAGTTCTAAATTCGCTTTAAACGCATTGAGTGTCAGAACCCTGTGCTGAGGTGCTTTTTGGTTTATTTTGGCATGTTTTTGTTTTTCAACCTAAGAAAATAGCGTATAATGGCTAGTTGGGTCTGATAAAATTGGCCAAACCAAAGCCCAGGACTTTACCTTCAGTACTTTTGTCCTTGGGACCACTGAGAAAAGGAAAAAGATTTTTTTTTTACTTGCCTGTAGCTGTTTGGCAAAAATTTGGAGCTGCTCATTGTTTAAAAGTGGGATTCTGGCATCCTATCAACCTGGGGCAGCAAAGAACCAAGCTGCAAGGTCCTCCTTATTTCTTGTCATTTTATGGGACTACAAAGTCACTTGGGAGCTGCTTAGCTGGGAATAATTTCTTTCTCTTCTCCTTTCACTGTCCTTTAATCCACACCTCCTGAACATGCACTGTTGCTGAACTAAATTAACTGGTTTAGTGAAGACAGTATTCTGTATGTCAAACAAGTCTGTCTGGTCCAGTTCTAGAAAACTGTAATTGAATTTACTGCATACGCCCACAGAGACTTTTAGAGAAGCACCTTGCTGGGCAGATGAGTAATAAAAAAAGATGTAAACCCAGGGATATTAAAACCTTTGTTATAACCATTAAAATGCAGTTCCCCAGCACAGTGCACTTACAGTTCTACCCTCAGATCCCAGGGTTAGTTTCCAGAGGTATTTTTCAGTTGTGTAGATCAGTTGGATTTACAGCTGTAGGGAGAAAGGGTGGACTGACTTGGTTGGAGTCTATCTGCATACCTGACAAATTGTGCCTGTCTGCCTGTCTTGCTGCAGTCCCTCCAGCTCAGGAGCCCAGCTACAGCATGCCCTGTAGTCTAGGGAGCTTGTCGAGGCAGAGGCACTCTCCTTTGGACTCGTGGCCTGGCGGCAGTGCTGAGCTTGCAGTCCTGGTGCAGCCTGGTTAGACCCCGTCCTTGGGCACGCCAAGGGTCCTGGTGTCTGTGCTTTCCCTTTGGCGTGCATGAAGGGCAGGGCGCGACCAGTCCCTGAGGGCAGCAGGAATATTCACTCAGTTACAGCTAATCATCTTTGTGCTGTTTGCCTTTGAAATTGTTCATTGCGTTCAGGGTAGGCTTTCTTTTTCCTTGGCGGAAGGATTTTGCCAGTTGCCCTAGGCTGAACCTCCTACAGTTGTACTGTTACCCTTTGTGGCAGGAAGAAAGGGACTTTGGGATAACTTCCTCAGCAGGATGGTATCCGAACAACAGAAAGACTTTGAGCCAACAACCTCTGATGGTCCCTCAGTGTGTAGGGCAGCTGATGTAAATACCAGATATTACTTTCCTTGCAAATAAACAGTTTGCTGATGAAATGTCATTATGCCTAGTGTTAGTCTGCAGCCTGCTTCACAGCCGTGGCCCCTTGCCATCTGCATCCCACAGGTGCTAGTTCAATCCCGGATGGCGAGTTCATTACAGGGTCTTCACTTCGGAAGCTGTATGTGAGTCATTTTGGCGCTCGGACCGTACTTGATCCCTGATATGAATCACAGAGACTCCTTAACTATGCCCACAGACACCTGTAATCCACAGAGAGGTGGCACACAGGTAACGTAGCACACGGAGATGTCCTGTGGTCTGGAAGGTAGGAGGGAGCCCGCCAGGTGTTGATATGTGCCCTTGTCATGGTTTTCATCAAGCTTCTTACCAGACTTGCAGTGGCGTTCCGGAGGCTTCTGATTGGAGAGGGACTTGAGTATTTTGTGGGAAAGGAGGGAGAGAAATATTGATGGATGAAATGTTAAAGTGCAGCCTGAGATTGTGGTCTCAGTCCTTTTTAGTACAAGTAATGATCATGCTATTAACCCCTTAAAAGCTCTAGTTTTCTTGAGTATTCTTTTGGCACAGGATACAGCATTGTCCTTCAGACAGACAGATCTATCTGTGGGTGACAGAAACAGATAGATATAATAGCTATAGCTTATTGCAGCAAGAGAAGGCCAAACAATCTACATTGCCCAATACATTTAAGTAAATCTAATAGAAGGGTTGAGGAAGATAGCAAGATTAGCTTGACAAAGATTATTTGTTGCTAAACACACTCTTTAGTGTTTTCCTCAGCCCTGACACGCACAGTGAACTGCTCCACCCAGGGCCTTTCCATTTGCTTCATGGCTCAGTTCATTTTGATGGGTTTATTGTGAAGCAAGATTTATGGAGCCCCAGGAAGGAATAAAATTTAAAACTTCCGTTGCCTGTGTTCCTACAGAGGAGTCCCCCGTGTCCGCTCACGGTGCTGGTAAATGGGCTGGGTGAGGGATCCAGCTTTCAGGCCCCATGATCAAACCGCGTCCTCTCTGCAGTCCCTGACAGGAGACATACGAGCGGCTCTGCAGATCCATCTCTCAGGTTTTGTTGTCTTGGGGGAGGAAAGTGAGAGCCCTTGGCTTCCTAACATCATAAAATGAACTTAAAAATTAGTGGTCTTACAAAATAAAAATGTCTAGATTTTTCTGGGTTTTTTTTTCCTCTGTAGGGACTGTCACATTTTTAAGCTCTTCTGGGCTGTGTGGCACTATTTAGCTCCATGCTTCCAGAGTGCCGAATGGCTTATACAATAGCACGCTTCCATCAGCAGGAGTTTTTAGAAAAATGCTGTAAAACATGGGGTTTGGGACAAAATCACAGGTGCTGGCACCAGTTTCCGTGGCGCAGCTCCTTGTCTCCCCTCTCATCCGCCCCGGAGACAGATTTTTTCTGCAGGAGCACAGAGGGTTTGTGTGAGGGTGGTGGTCTGGCTGGCAGGATGCTGTTCCTGTGGGATCCTGCTAGCTGGGTTCATCTTGAAACAACACTGGCATTTCCAGCCTGCCGTGGCCCTGAAAGGATTTTTATCTCATCTATCCGCAGTGACTCTGTTGTCACAAACAAAGCAAATCCTGATCACCATTGAAGGAGCAGATACGCCCTGTGTTTCAACATCTGAAGCCAGGCCCATCAATCTGAAACTCTTCCCCACTCCCGATGCCAACAGCTCCATTGATGACTATGCTCCAGAAAGAAAAGAAATTGCTTTTCCCCTCACTGTAATGTCAGCCCACCATTTGGAGACTCCCCCGTATCTTCCTTTTCATGCTGGAGGTGGTGCACTCATCTCTGTGACCTGCAAGCATCTGCTTCCCTGGTTTTCCGCTTCATTGCGTCTCTGTTTAGACACTGCAATGCCCTGTCCCACATACTAATTACTGACTTCTTGCTTCTGAGGAGCTTGATTCATTCTGGCACATTTTCCCACGTGAAACTGGACCTAGAGCCTTGGAAAATATCTTAATGGACATCAGAGTAAGTCTGAGTTTAACCCCAAACTGGCTGCTGTATCTGAGCTAAAAGGCGTCTCTTTCAGACCGTAAGTGTGACAGTGTGAACCCTCCTCGCGTGGCGTACTTAGCTTCACGGATATCCCCCTGAAACGAGGGCAGCCCTGGCAAAGCCAGGCATTGCTCAGAGAGGGGAGATGTTTGCACTGGCACCGCCTTATCTCGGCTCTCCTGGCCATGCTCCGAGTCGATGCTCTCGCTTGTGTGATTGCAGCAAGTGGACGCTCTGTAAGAAAACGCCTTTTGTTGTTTCTCACTGTAAAGCTCTTGCCGTTTCCCAGAGGAGCAGTTTCTGTTCAGGGCTTGCTGCTGCGAGGTGCTGAACGGCCTCTGGGAGGATGGACCTCCTCAGCTCCCACCGGCTCCAACATCTGCTCTGGCAAGGTCAGACCTTCGCTGCACAGCATGGATGTGGGCTTGCAGTCTACTGAGGCTGCTGGTTTCCTCCAGAGGCTTTTGTTTGTTCTCCTGCCTCCTTGCCAGTGCGGAGGGACAAATGCTGTCACCTTGTGCAGCTGCCTGTCCCGAGGAGAGAGCCCCGGTGCAAGGCAGTTTGGGGAGTTTTGGGGCAGGTGGGGCTGAGATCAGTTCCTGCTCAGCAGTTCCCGTGCCGCCACTCGAGTTCGTGATTTCAGGAGTATCTTCCACCTCACTGCACTCACAGTGTGTTTTTGGAAAAGAGGCTTGTGTATTTGCAGGCTAAGCAGAGACCGCTTTCTCCTGCCCAGGGAAGCTGGCAAACCCAGCTTTTGAGGGAAGGAGAGCTGGTTACAGGGCAGAGGCATTGGGCTGAGTCTTGGGAGAGTTATGACTGATGCCCAGATGTGCATGGCATGTCTTGTGTGCCCTTGTCGTCTCACCACATCCCTCTCTGCCTCAGTTTCCACGTGATGAACAGAGATTGAAAACAGTTTCTTTTCCTTTTCTTTCTTGCCAGTTTCTAAGCATTTTTGGAGCAGGAAACGTCTCTTACTGTGTTCGGTAACTGATCTTTGAGTAAAAGGGCTTTGTACTTAGGAGTCCTAAATGCTGCCAGTGTATAAATAAAAGTCATGAATGGCAACTCGGTGGTGCAGCAGGCGGGAGGGCTCCTCGTCGCAGGGGCTGGCCCAGGCTCTCTCTTCTTGCAGTAATTCTACCTGTCAGCCCCGATTAACTCAGAGGCTGTTTCAAAGGTTTGGCAGGAAGGGAGGATTTCCCTCTTTTCAAAATGAGTGTATTAATTTCATTATTTCTGATGTGAGCACAGAGAAACAATCCTTGCTCAGCTACTCTTGCAGCAGAGGCCTTTCATTTAGGTACTGAAGATAAGTAGATATATTTGACCTCTCTGTAATTTAAGACTCTTTCCTTAACCTACCTGGCTCTCCTAAAATAAAAGTCCTGTCTCCTGTTGAACATGTGTAACATCCTGGCAGCTTCAAGCACAGACCCAAGAATATGATGCAGTCCTCGAAACCTTGTCCTCCACAGTGTGCTCAGGTCTCAGGCTTCCTTTTAGATGCACCTGATGAATTGAGGCAGCCAGAATTAATCTTCATCATAGTCACCTCTTAATGGTTTAACCTCTTCGCTGCTACACTTGAGTCATGTAGTAACTTCAGCAGAATTTCACCATAATGTATTTGGTTCCCATTTTACCTTGATGGCTGTTTTTGTACCTTTGGCATATGAGAGATTATGATTATACACTTAATGAAACCATTGGTACTGGCTGATTTTTTTTCCAGTTTCACAACATTTGACAAATAACAGGAATGGAAAACCTGGAATGAAACTTGCCAGAACTTTCCCTTTCTTTTCTGCCAGGAGATCTGAACTTTTTTTGAATTCCAACCATGAAATGTATTGTGATAAAATTTAAGAAGCTTTCACAAGCTCTCTTGTGTCTTGAATGGAAATTGAACTTGTGACTTTCTACAAAATCATTTCCAGTATTTTTCTGGTAATAATACATTTGTATTTAAAGCTTTAACTATGAGTAGTTACTAAGGACTGCTATTTTTGCTGTATTCCTGTTTGGATCATTACATTTTGCAAGCTTAGTTCATAGTCTCTGTTACCTTTCTGTTCGGTACGGTGTTTACCTTATGTCCTGTCCCAAAGTGTTGTGTGCCGTAGTCAGAGCACCCTCATGCTCCACCCCAGAACAGGCTGCCTTTTGATGATCAGTGAAGCTTTTTGTGATGTATGAAATACCAGTCTGTTTCATGGAGTTGCTCTGATTCGTCCTTGTTAAATTTAAGGGTGCAAAAAGTGTGTCTCACCTCAACTGTATTGAAATTAGATTAAGAGCCACGGGATTAGTTTTTCTGCATTTTCAGTGTGCTTGTTGGTTTTGGGCCTGTGGGGATTTAAGCATGTAAATAAGATTTCTGCCTGTGCATTGGTTGCAGAGCGAGGCAGGGCACTGCTGGAGGCGGTTTGCCCGGTCCAGCAGAGCCAGCCATGGCAGTGGCGGTGGGTTGCTGAAGGTGCTGGGAGGAGCTGCCTCCTGCGGGCTCTGCTTCTGCCACCCCTTCCCTGCGCCCAGCTCTGCCCTTCTTCTCAGGGATGGCCTCCCCAGCCTGCCTGCGCCTCTGTCCCCAAATTCGGCAGGCTCCGTGCTGAAACCAGCTGGGAACTGGTTGGCAGTGTGTTTACGGGTCTTAAAGTCTCCTGTCCCTGTGGTGCAAGAGCTGACCTTATGTCTCTGATTCAGCCTTATTTTCAAGCTTTCTGTATGGTCTCTTGTTCCTGACCAGTTTTCTTGTATTGGCTCTTCTTCAACTGCTCACCGTATTTTCCTCCCCATTCTGCAGCACTACCCTACTGTCACCTTTGTTCTTCATCCTGCAAAGCCTTAGTTCTGTGGCCGGCTTTCTACTCAGATCTCCTTCCTGCATCCCAAAGGGTCATGTCCAGCTCCCTGCTTAATGGGCTTCAGTGTTCCCTGAATGCAATCTGACATCAGCTGGTCTGGAAAATACTGCACTTCTGTTCTTGAGAAAAAAATATCGGGAGATCAACAATTTCAATGAGAGTCTGCCTGTAGGTAATAGGGGACCTTGAAAATCTCAAGTGAAGCAGGGTTTTGTGCATTTGATGCTTTTCTTGAGAGTTCATGGAAAAATGAATGTAAAATATGTAAATTTCAAGTTTTTCATAAGAAGTATAAATAGTGAAAGTGAAAAAACCCCACTCTTGTTTAATTGCAATATTGGGCTTTCAGGCTGATTTAGAGCTGGAAAATACTGTTAATTCATCAGATGAAAAGATCAGTTTGACTTACCAGTTAATTTTTCACTTTCATTAAGAACATGGACAAGTAAAATTCTGTGTGGTCTCTGCTGTGCTTGGCTTAACTGGGTGTTGCACACCCTCAGTATCACCCAGGACCCTAAATCTGAGACAGTGCGTATGTTTTTCCAGTTACTAAAAGAACGTGTGAACTTTTTCTTCTAGGCCCTCCATCTGCTCCCCAGAACCTGATTTCCAATGTCAATGAGACATCGGTGAACTTGGAGTGGAGCCCACCCCAGAACAAAGGTGGCCGGGAAGACATCTCCTACAGTGTGGTATGCAAGAGGTGCGGTGCCGGTGACCTCAGCCGCTGCCGGTCCTGTGGCAGCGGTGTGCACTTCAGCCCCCAGCAGAATGGCTTGAAAGCCACCAAAGTCTCCATTACTGACCTCCTGGCACACACTAACTACACCTTTGAAGTCTGGGCAGTGAATGGAGTGTCCAAGCAGAACCCCAGCCAGGACCAAGCTGTGTCAGTCACTGTGACAACTAACCAAGCCGGTAGGAACCTAAACACAAATTCTCTTCTCTCTTTTTGCCTGTTTTTTAGGAAAGCTGTGATTTCCATTACGTTTAGCATTAGCAAATGAATGCAAGGAGCCCTGAGATGCATAACTGGGTCAAACCCTTATTTTCTGGTTATTTATATGGATAGTTTAAATTCTTTAGGGCTGGAAAAACAGGAGGGTTTGACTCCCGTAGCTGGGAGCAGAGCCCTGCTGCAGCACGCTGCGAGGACACTGGGAGGCATTCTGCAGAAGCAGAACAGCACAGCTGCCCTGGGCAACAGACCCAGGGCTGCCGGCAACTCGGTCCTCGGTAGGGGAGAGGAGACCCTGCACATGGACATGAGTATGCCCTGGGTGTTTACAGAGGGCAAAATACCCGTTCGGGGAGCACAGGACTGTGCTTCTGCCTCCTTCCAAAAAGGGCTGTGCAAGATTCAAAAAGAAGGATGAGTTGGTGCTCGCTTGCCTGCCTGCTGTCTCTCCTCTCCTCCAAAGTCAATTAGGTTCTGTCCCAGTGCTAAATAAATACCTCCTTAACCTGCTGCTAACAACGTTTCAATTGATCAGAGCTGGCATTACTTGAGAAATCCTATATGAGCTTTCATCTTCATGCTGGCTGGTTTTTGTGTTTCATTCATCTGGGAGAGTGAAATACCATTTCTGTTTATACCTGATTATATCAGATACCCTAGGCAGTTCTGCTTTTTTCAGTCCCCTGTGCTTGACCTAGTAAAGGCTGCTGCAGCGGATTGCAGTTTAGTTGCGATGATAATTTGTCTGATTTTTTTCTTAAATTATATGAAAACATCTCTTGTTTGCAGCTAGATAGGCTTTCAAGCACAGGGTTCCAGCTGAATCTTTAATTTAATGCACAAAATTATATATATTTGAATATGACACTCTTCTATATGCAAATTGGATATCCAGACTGTCAAACTGGCTACCAGACCGTCAAACCTGTTATCTAATCGCTCACAGCGCTGATTGCCTTCAAATCCCACAGACATTGCAGGCGTTCAGCACCTTAGAGCATAGCTTACAGGGTTATGATTTATCGTCAGACTTACGGTGTATGGGTCAATATTAGTATTTTATATTTGGATAGTACTGGACTATATAAATATTTTGAATTCTGTTTCCTAGTAGATGTGTGTGAAAAATAGGTATGCAAAGTCTAAATCTACAAATTTTAGTTGTAGTCCAGTACACTTCAGCATTAACCGTGAGAGATACATTCAATTGTGCAGTGACAGTTACAAGCAAAATTGTCAAGTTCACGCTGAAGCTCCTTTGAAAATCTGGTCCAGTGTTTTTTGTTCTTTACACATACAGTTGACAGCATCCCTTTTAAATTATGATTCAAAAATTCAAACTATCGCTTTGGCTAGTGAAAAGATGACTAATAGAGAAAAGGGACTATTACAGAGTCTTGGGAGAAAGCTGCAGGAGGATGCTGTCATACGCTATACGAAAAGAGAAGGTTGAGAACAGCAGCAGGGATAGTGTTTTTGTGCTATGAATGCCTAGCAAAGAGAGTATTTCTGACTGATTTTGGCATGTGTAAGGATTAGGGGATGCATATATGCATGAATAAGTGAGTGGGATCCATCTACCGTGTGAAAATTCTACCATCTTATGCTTTAATATGCAAAACGAAATCTGATTGAATATGCAAATAGGAATTGATTTTGTTTATTATCCATGAGTAGCAGTTCTTCACATCAGGAAATTTGTCTTTTTGCCAACATTTCCAATTATGAAACATGCCCAGTCTATCAAATGCTTCAGAGGGCCGGAGAAAACTGTAGGGGTACAAATGAAAATTAACTCCAAGGTGCTGGTGTTCTCCTGTTGTTCATACGATTTTGTGTATTCTGCTGCGTAGAAGATCTAAATAGAAATGTGTGGCCTAAACCTAGAGGTCTCAACTGAGATTAATAGTCCTTACATATGCGAATAATCCCATTGATTTCAGTGAAACTGCTTGCTTGAGTAAAGGTTTGTAAAGCTGGACCCTTGAGTTTTACAAGTACTGATCTGTTTAATCATTGTAAATGCGTGTCTGGGGTGCATTAAAATTCTTGTGCCACTCATTTTCTTTCACTATATTTCATTATAAAGGAATCATGTCATGATCGAGCACTGCCACAGGCTTGGTTTTGATCTTGCACCTTTCTTACACTGATGTAAAGCTACCTTTGTTTCTTTGCAGTAATTTCTAAATAAGATTAGAGCCAAGCTCCTCCTTTAATAACACTCTTTCCTTGTTTTGCTAATAAAAATGAAACTGTCAACACTGAAAATCTGTAAACGAGTTTACTGTTTTTGCTATCTATGCTTGTGCTTTGTAACATTTGATAGAAAAAAATGATGTTAGCCTGGTGCTTTAGATATGAGCAGTGCTTTGGGGTCCTATTCTGGGGAATTTGCTGGAACTGTTTGCAAGAGGTGCATCTTTGATTTAAACTCAGTAGGGATGATAAGTATGTGAGGGACCAGAAAATGCTTCCTCTTAACAGCAGTCTGAAATTGACCTTCCAAATATGCAGCCATACAATCTGAAGAAAATATGCAGAAATTTTAGAACACGGCTTTTGATGTCAGAATCAGAAATGCGTATATTTGTACGTTTGCTTGCATTGGTGCCTGCAAGGTATGCATTTGGAGACGGAAAGAAAGCAATGGGAAATCAGTTACTGGTGTACTCAGCACAAAATTGAAGAAGTGTGTTGCAGTGACATAAAAGGTACAGTTGAAAGGCACAGGTGTTTTTTTGTTTGCTTTTGCCATTTTACTCATGGAGATAGTGAAATAAGGCAGATGATTTCCCCCCTTTGTTTAGAAATTCTTTTCAGTTTCCAATACTATAGCAAAATGTTTAAATGAAAATAACATTTGCTATTCAAAGTAGGATCAAAAAGCATTTGAAAAAGTATTTTTCTTGCTTCCTTTGAAAAGGTCATGGTTTTTATACCTTTTTTTTTAAAGAGGGAAGCTAGATTTCAGGCTTTGAACCACATAAAAATTTCTGTCTCCTAGTGAAATAGTTCAGTCTTGTTACATTTTAAGAATTTTGAATGGTGAATTCAGCTCACTATTCTACATGTTTAGTATAATAATTTTTTTTTTAGTTTTTTGAGATGGGAACTGCCATTCTTTTCCCATATAAGATTAAAAAGAAATTAAAAAAGCAAAGGATGGAACACTGAGCTGTTGAAACTTGGAGCCAGTGCCCTTAGCACAATGAGTAGTAGTGGGAAATGCAGATGTTAAGGCTCTCCACCAGCAGTGGTGACTTTTGTGGCTGTTTTGATGAAATGAAATCAGCACTTTGTCCATCCTTTAAAAATGTGAAATGACTTGTGGAAGAGATGCAAACCAGCAACTCTCATGCGATGCTGCTAGGAGAAACTAATTTCAATGAGAGACCCTGCCAGGCAGTTGACTGAATAGCTCAAAAATCTCTGGGCTCTTTTTTTTTCTGCTATGGATAATGCTGCGAAGCTGTTCAAAATTAAAAGTAAATCTCTCAATAAAGAGACCTTGTTCACAGCAAGCAGGAAGCTTTTGGTTTTTTGAAGAGGTGCTGCACAGTTTATATTTTTATTAAAGATTAGAGCCTGGCTGTTTGGGTCTCCAGCATAACAGCCATGTTCAGTGGCAAGTCCGTCTGTCTGCGTGCGTGTCCGAGGGCTCAGCACTGCAAGGACAAGGGTGTGCACAGATGCTGAAGGCGTTCCTAAGGCAGGGGAGCAGTGGAGTGGGGGAGAGCCTACACGAGCTCTAAATGAGATTTAAAATCCATATGCCGCTCAATTTGCTCCCTTTTTTTGTTTGCATTTTATAAGGGATGGGTGTCTGTCTTGCTCCTTTGCTCGTTGGAGTTAACACGGTTGATATTTTGGAATAAACAGGCTGCCTGGTGATTTGTTACCTTGTTAGGTTACCTTTGGCTCAGTGTTTCCTAAAGTGGACCAGCACAGCTAGGTGGAGGCAGGATGTGCCAATTAGGATGAAAATACAGTATAAATAAATAAACTTACTCTTTCTCCCATTGCATCGGACTGGATGTTTTCAAGCTTGCCTGTGCTCAGAATCGAGAACTGATCTCTCTTATCTCAGGCTCTCTGTCCCATTTTTCCCTCTTTCAATTCTCGCTCCTCTCCCCGGCTCCTTTGTCTCTGCGATCCCCCACACCTTGTCTGTCTAGCTGTCTGTTCGCCTGTCTCAAAGCTGCTTCATCTCGGAGGCAGAGCCGTGTGGCTGGCTGCGCTGCAGTCCTTCCCCCCCTCTGCTGTGGGCTCCCCCGGTCCCTCACCATCACTCAGAGCCCTGCGGTTGTTCAGTATCCATTTCCAGGGAGGAACTAAAGTGGGTCACGGTTCCACCAGGACTTGAGCTCTGCCGAGAAGACCCGTGTGAATCAAGTATTCTTCTGGGACAGGTTGCAATTGTGGTGACCAAACTGTGATGAACCCGAAATACTCACATTCAGTGCAGGGAAGGAAAATGTCAGATGTTACTCAGGTTTATTTAGCCTTTAGATTTGTTTGTTATGTTCTTAATTCCATTACTAAAGGGAAAAAAAATCTGAAAGATGGTGATCGTTTGAGGATGCTTGTGTTTTAAGTTAGAAACGGAAGAGGCAGAAGTAGCAGTTACTTGCTTCCAGATGACTCACAAGTTCTAGTGGACTTTTTGGTAGGGGAATATATATTCCCATTTTGTGTTTCTGTGGGTCTTCTTTGAAAGCCCACGTTCCCTTTCAAATGCTGATTAGCATTCCTCACGTGTTGTACAGAACAGCACAGAAAATGCATATAAGGTCTTACATTCTGGCAGTGTGCTTTAGCCTGTGCAGAGCTAAATTTGCAGCCAGGAAAAATTCATGGACGTACATTGCCCTTGGTCAGTGTGCGCTCCTCATATCGACAAAGTAATAGTTGCTTAGGCAGATGAAAAGCGGCACATGCCAAGACTGGCAAACCTAAGGTTATCAGTATTTTCTTTTTAATGTGCTACTTTCCTGGATGTTTATAACTTCCATAAAGAACTGCTCTGTAGTGAAACATCAAAAGACATTATTAAGTAGATTTCAGTTGCAAAGTTTTCTTTAGGTGACTGCATGAGCACCCTTAAACGACTACTGGAAAATAAAATTAGCAGATACCCTGAAGATTGATCGGTCCATCTGATGCTCTAAACCCCGTTACGTACTTCAAGTACAGTCCTGGTTTCAGTAGAAATAACAGTAAATGATTTCTGTTCTCTGAGAGGGCACAGGACATTTTGTGATTTTGTATGTGGGAATATTTATGTGCATACTGAGAATCTTACCAATAGGGAGGTAGCAAAAGAAGTTAATTCTGCTTTCAAAAATAGCAAGGTCTGTAGTTGTTCAGAGTGCTATAGTTCTATGCTCAGCTCTTGCAAAAATTTTCCTTTTTTTTTGCTGCAGTCCTGGTGATGAGCCGTTTATGGTTGTGTTGAAACACAATTTTGAAGGGCCATGTAACCCCAAGGAAGATGTCATTTCCAAATAGCTGGGGAAGGAGCCCTGTGAACTTGAAGACAGGATTCATCATACAGTTGTGTCAGAGTTTCACAGACCCTCTAAAATAGCGTAAGCTGGCCAAATAAGTGATTTTCTGTTCTGACATCACCCTTCGCTAGTGCCTGCTGAGGATGTTGGGAGGCTCATGCGAGTCAGCTCCCCTTTCGCAGCTGGTGGGTTCTCCAGCTCAGCTCCCCACCCAGCTCCCTTGGGCAGTGCGAGGAGCAAGTAGGCTGCTGAGGTTTACGGTGTTGTGGAGGGCAGGATTAAGGTTCTGAGACAGGCTGTTACTAGACGAGTGTTTTAGACCAGCGGGGAAGTATTGAGGTTTGCAGCAAGTTGGATGGCCCTTGATGCTGTGAAGCTGGGTGAGTGCACATCTCTGCCCAGAAGGCAGAGCAGCACTCCTGATGCTGGGCACGGCAGTACCTGGCTGTAGCCTTCCCAGACATCCAGCACTCAATTCAATTTTTTATTTGTGTTTTTTTCAAAGTACTTGCTACCAGCATGGTCCCACCCTTTCCAGTTACTTGTTCCCTGCAGTCAAAGGGTACAAATAGCCTGTTCCAGGAGTCCCCTTTACAGGCACACAGACCCGGGAGGAAACTCGTGCACGTAGCTGGGTGTGTATAAACAGTCACAGCACCCTGGCCACCCAGTTCCCCACAAGCCTGATTTAAAATAATCTCTCGGTAAACATCTGGATACATGCCAGATGTCCAGAGCATGGGATATGTGTGTGATACTTCTAGCTGCCGCATTCTTTTTTCTGCAAAATGTCGAAGTAATGGAAAATGGGAGTTGCAAAAGGGTGTTTTTATTTTGCTTTAAAGGTGTTTGTACTAAGGATGATGGATCAGCAATCTCCGTGTTCCTCAAATGGAGCTGTGTCAAGCGTGAATTCAGTAGGGAAAGAGATGCAGAACTAGTAAGCAAGGACTTGAAAAAGGGGTGATCCATGAGCGTGACACTCCGAGTGATTTGTTGCAGCATCTTGCAGAATTCCAGGCTAATTGTATGCAACTTCCTCATTTTGAATCTAAACCAGCGTGGTTTCTAAGGCTTAGCATTTATCTGCTAGACATAAGCAGCAATCTTCCCCCTCCCTGTACACACATTTTGAAGCAGAAGGATTGGGACAATTTGCCAGGTGCTGTAGGGTTTCACCTGCCATAATTGGTGAGGTGACCTGCCAGGTTGGGCAGGACGAGGACCTGCCTCGTTCTTCCCTTGCTTTGGCTCTCCGAGGGAGTTGGTCTGGCTTTTGCTGTCTGAGGATTTACACTGAAGGGAGTTACCGCGAGGACTTCTGAAGGAAACCAAGTAATGTATTTTGGGAAACCACAGACCTTTCAGATATAAACGCAGTGGGAGATCTACAAAGAAGATAAGTGATCCCAGCACAAGAAAGTTGGGAATTGCATGGAAGAATACTTCTGGATTGGCAAATTTCAGTATTTAGCATGAGATTTCTTAGAGCTTCAGAGATGTCATGTGTTGACCACTTCAGATTTCTTCTACTGAATGTTTAATTACATGTGTAAAATAATGTGTCTGAGTAAGGAGCTTCTCCAAGCTGGCAGATGCAAGTGGGAGTTTCTTATTAACAGCTCTGTGTTCTTGCACATGCTTTAAGTGACGGTCTTTAATAAATGCGTAGCTGTAAGCATACGTGCTACCATCTTAAAAACAAAACTGGGAAAACTGTTGTTGGGAGGGATTAAATTATTATTTTAAGGTAACTACAGCTTTCCACAAAGAAATAATAATTAAAATAACAACTGCCTGCTTGCTGGCAAAGCTGTCTGCACCACCCATTTCCATGAATTTGTATTCAAGGTGGGGGATACAAGTCTTGGTCAGAAGGAAAAAAAAGTGCTTTCTAAAGATCCTTAGTAAATAACCAGCTTCAGGGTTCAGTGAACAGCTGAGACAAGTTGCATGTCAGATAGTGCCAAGAAGTAATTGCAGCATTTAAATAAAAGTTTGGTCACATTTTAAAAAAGATCTTATGGTTTGCTATGGAAAATGGAGGTTAGTTACATATCTTCCTGGTGAAAAAGCATTTAATTTCAGGACTGGGTAGTGTTGACCATATAGAAATTATATAAATATACTTTTAGGAGGCATCAAATCTGATCAAATTCTGGTCTCAGTGATGTTGGTGCAGATGAGTAGTTACCAAACTGACCGAGGTGAAGATACGGTCCTGCAGCTTTTATTTGCTCTGGACTCTTTTAACTGTGCGTTTCCTTCCGTTGGCAGTGTACTGAGATGTCACATTTGTGAAGCTTGCCGCCCAGTCTGAGCGCTTCCCTTAAGCAATTGCAAGGAGGTTTTTTCATATGGAAGGAGACTTTGCCCAGGAATGTTTGTGGCTACCAAGAGTTTAGATGGGCATCTAAATTTTTCTAGTTGTTTTTACAGCTGACTAAATTAATTGGAAGGCTGCCAGAGAGACAGCAGAGTCCGATCTGTAGTTGAGCAACAATAAAAGGCTTTGGAGAACTTTATCAAAGCTTCCATTAACCCCCTGCTGGTGTCCTCAAACAGGATTTTTTTGAGAGAGTGGAAACACAAAAGCTAGGCTGCACAACTGCCCCTGTGTGTCCATTCAAAGGTTTTAAATCCGCACAGTTACTAATTAAAATGCCATGCAGAATAGCATAAATAAACATCTCTAGTCCTTGAATACCAAAGTTTCTGCACTGGCTCATGGTTCGGAGGGCAGGATGCTGAACTGACCCCACAGGGGTGGGTAAAGCAGCCCCCTTTGGTTCAGATGTTCTGTCCTTGTACGAGGAGTTGCAAAACGTGTGTTGAGTCCATGCGTGTGCATGAAATCATACTCCCAAAATGCCATCCCAAAGCAGCCTGTTATTTTTTATTTATTTTTTGTATAGCATTGCATTGAACCATGAGGACTAAATAGAGCTGTGGCATGCCTGCTGGATCTCTATAATCACGTTTGCCAGATTTTGGCGGACATCAAAATGCGGAGCACACGAGTGAATACTGCTCCTTTCATTGAGAAATGTCACTTCAGATTTAGCCCCACGTGTGAACTGGTGTGCAGGGAGCCTTTTATTATTATGGCAAGGCTCCAGTGGGCTTCCCCTCCCCAACAAAGCAGGCAAATGCATAGCCTCTATCTGCATCTACTTGAAGGATTTCATGGCGTCTCCTTAGATTAAGGTAATCTGCCTTCATTACTAAATTCAAGAACCAGAGTCCCAGAACTCTTAGTAGTGCACTCCTGGGAACAGATTCAGGGTTTCTGAAAGTTGTGTTTTTTAAATTGATAATAAGAAAAGCTGATCATGGTTTTGGAGTTTGTTTTTTTTTTTTAATACAGTCTAGAGAGATGTAGGAAGCTCAAGCATTTCTATTTTATTCCTCTGGTCATTTGTTTTTCAAAACATCCCTTACGGAAAAGTCCTACTGTTAATTTAAGAGGAAATGATAGCTTTTGTCTCAGCCTTCTGAACTGTTCCTGCAGATTTTATTAGGATTTTTATCCCTGCTATAGAATTCTATCACCTAGTCTTAAAAAGATGATTGACTGATTCTTATTTTTTATTAAATACTTTTACTGTTCCATAAAATCTCTTTGGTTTTTTCTGTATTAAAATCCATTGGAAGTATCCATGGATTATTAGACAGAAAAACCCTTAAACTGTAATGTGCTTTGGATATAAATGTCTTTCAGTTCCATAGATAACTGAAACCTAAAGGAAAGCACTGAAATTTTTAATTACCTTTTTATTATTTTTAATTTTCTATGTGCCATTAAATGGTCCCATCAATAAATAATAGAATTGAGACAGTTTTGGCTAAGCAAAATAGGAAAGTATAGTGGGCTGGAAGAGATGTCTCATATATGAATTGAGTTTTGTGTGGTGTCCATTTATTTTAGCAAACAAATAAAGGCAAGATCTCAAGACAACCCACTACAACGGCTCCCTGGGAAGATTGCGCTTGTCTCAGTAACATAGTGCGTTCTTTAAATCTGTCCTCTGAATCAGCCTCAATTTATCTTTCTTAGCATAAAAGGGAATACAGATGGAATGGCTGCAGCCTCCCTTCTAGTTTATCAGGATATTGTGTGTGCACATAAATAAGACGGAAAGTGACTGGAATATGCAAGTGGCTGAGTGTTAAATCCTGTGTCTTTCAAGCTCCCCAGGCACTCTGGGACAGCATGGCTGGGGGGATTCCTGTAGGAGCTGCAGAGATTTGTGGGCTCTCCACCATACTTCAGACATGATGTGCAGACCCAGCGGTGCCTTTCCAAGAGCGTTTCAGCTGTTTGCTTTCACTGCTGCCTATGCTGAAGGTTAGAACTGCAATTATGCAAGTACTGGGAAGAACTGATTTGAAGAGAATGGACTGGGCTCAAAGGGAGGCTTCTTTAGCACCGTTGCAGATGTGGCAAGTTTCTTTAACCAGAGAATATTTTTATTTATATTTGTTACACCAACAAGCTGCAAACATCACAGGTTAGAGAGGCTCTGTAGCACAGGAGTTTCCTAACTTATTTTCAGACTGACTGATCCTTAAATGGAAGTTACCAGCTTCAGCTGGATGAAATGAGAAGATAATAAAATTTTTGGACCTGTGGATGACAAAACTGAACTAAAACCAAAACCGTGAGCCTTGCAAGGAGGAGAGACAGAACACTGAAAAGTGCTTTGCATGCTGTTGGAAGAAGACATTATTTTTGAATTGCAGGTTTTAAATGAAGATTATATTTTTCCTTGCAGTCCCCATCCTGCACACTTCTCAATTCCATCGTGTAAGTACCCTTTGGGCCCTGGCCTCAGAGGGGAAGAGAGATCTACCGCAGAGATCTGCTCCTCAGGAGTTGGCGTGGGCTCTCAGTGTCCTCGTATCTGCTGTGAATCTGGGACTGAAAATGAAGGTCCGGACCCATCTGTGCAATTGCTGAGCTCCTTTGGGATTGTTGTTTTCATGGGCTTTTATTTGCCCCGACTATAGCTCAGTATTCCTCCAGGGAACAAACGTGGCTGATTTTTTTGTACAACTCCAAATTTTCATAACCTCATGAGGTTGAGTATTTTATTTTTTTTTTTTTAAGATTGAAATTTTTCAGACTTTGTAATGGCACCTGCACAGGAAAACTTACCAATTATCTTTCTGAGTATTTTCCACTATGGCAGCCACCTTTAATATTTAATTGCTTATTCCATTTGGGGTTTTTCTAGTTGACACAATTTTTGAATGAATAATGCACTAGTTTTCAGTATCCGGCATAAAACTAAAAATAATGAAACCCCTTTGTAAGTTTAATTATGTGCCACCTATGATGTAATGGGTTACTGCCATCATGAACTAGGATTTTAATTTTAAAGTTTATGTGTTTCAGGAAGCTTAAGACTCTTCCCCAGTTTGTCCTTCATCACTTTTTTTTTTTTTCAACTGGACAGCAAACTTCAGGTAGCTTTGCTTTTTACAGCAACGCTGTGTGCAGAATATAGTTTTCTCTCTCATTGGCTCTATTTATGTTTTTTAATTTCCTGAAGAAATCTGCCCATTGCGGGTGAAGGAAAGGGGGCTTAATTCAGTTGCAGTGAGACAGCCTGGTAGAAGAGCTCTGAGTGTGGGAGTTTGGTGTGCTGCAGTCTGGTTCTTTGTGGGACTTTTCCAAAAGCACAGAGTATCTTTTTCCCCTGAAGAAGAGGAATGTTGGTGGGGTAGTATAGCGGGGTGTCTTGCAGCATGCTGGAAAAACGGAGGATCGCCAAGTGCTGTCAGACCAGTGTCCTTCACAAGGTGCTGCTAACGTGAGCCCAGAAAACCTAAACCTTGATTCAATCTCGAGAGTTTCTCAACAGCCCAGAGGCAGAGATCATATCAGGTCGAATCTGTCTAACCTTTGTACAGAAGGTGCTTTACCGGAGTTCAGCCGAACGCTCTGAATATCAACTATAATTAAAATTTATAGGTCATTCAGCTGAAATGTAAATATGTAAATGCAAACCTTCTGCACCAACCTCTTCTGTGTGATGGAGCTTAAATAAAGGTGAAGTTCCTTAACTTTGGTGACTTCGAAACAATTTATTACTCTCAAATGTTAAGACAGGAATTGTGATTTTATGGTCAGGCGAGTCCTGGGTTTTGATTCTTTTGGGTGCTGCAGGCTCAGGAGCGCATAGTTGAGAGTTGCAGTTGCAGTTGAAGCCTATCAGTTCTGTGTATCACAGTGAAGTAAAATGTTTATAATTTTATTATCTTTTCTTCTTCCAAGATTCTTGCCGTTTCTGTTGTTGTGTGATTTATCTGAGAAACCCAAATGGCAAAGTCTAACTCTCTGCTATTACCGTAGCATTTCAGAAGCCAGGATGAGACAATGTGGCCAGATCTATTTATTAAAATAGCAAATACTGCTTTAGCAAAATGAGTCATTACATTTATTTATTTATTTTGTTTAGAAGATACTTCAGTGTTTCTGAAGCATAAGTGAGGAGGGCAGAGGCTTTTATGTGTCTGGATTTCAGAAAGGCTTTTCAGCAGTGCTTTTTGCAAATTCTAATGTTTGTAATGCTGAAAGTAAGTGACAGAGGAAGTTATTTAGCACATATATATATCATCTAGACATCCATGTTTCAAGTAAATAAAAAGTTACTGTGTGAGAATCAAGGCAAACAGCATTGCAGGATGTGTTGCCTTGGGTACCAAATCACACATTTGCCTCATAGTGGATTAAGCTTTACGCCATCACTGTTGGGGTAACCACATGCTCAGGTGGCTTGGTGGTAAGTATAAGTAAGGCCCAAGGAGCAGAAATGAGTCTTTCTGTTAATAGATATGGCACGAAGCATAGGTGAGAGCTGTCCTTTGCAATGGGAGACAAAGGTTTGCCTCTTTGGGGTATTAATAGTGCATGGTCAATATTTTTGGTATTGTTTTATTTATTGTTGATACACTATTGTAAGTGATTGGAAAGCTGCATACAAGAAGTGGTTTGTAGGGCTCAGATAAAGTAGGTTGTTGCATTGGTCCTGTACAGTTTAAAAACAGCTCTACTCCCTTCTTCTGTTGACTTATCAAGTGTAGACAGACACATCTTAACTCCTCTGACCGTAGGCAGAAGGATGGGCAAAAGGGGAGGATTAGGTGGACGGTTGCTTGACTTGAGGAAGGGCTTAGAGAATGGGACAGTGGTATCTTTTGGGGACATCTGATACGTCTTTGAGGGCAGCTTTGATTTCATTGTGGAACGGGCTGGAGGGGAAGTGGAGGAGTTTGTTTTGAAAAGCAGCTCAGCAGATCCTCCTGTGCAGCAACACAAAGGTGAGGGACAGGCTGTTTCTGGGGAGGATTAGCTCTTGGTGGCTACCTCAGGCTTTCCGGGAGGAACAGCAGGGCATGGGGGTGAGGCAGAGTTGCCCTGAGGGGATGGTGGTAAGTGGGTCAGATTGTTCCAGACTACTTTGAGCAGTTGGGGAATGCTCCATTTCCAACATTATTATCTGTTTTAATAGCTAGAGGTTATGGTCCCTAATTTCTTCTAGTTCCCCCAGAGCCACTGTACCCTGGGGTGCTATACGTTATGTCCCAGCATCAGTGGTTTCTGGCGGTCTGTGCTTGCTGGACCAGTGTCTGGGAAGTAAGAGGATGATTATATCAAGTGCTTCACAGAAGTGTTCAACTCGAATTTGGGTCGTGGGATCCTGCCTCTGTGTGTGACTGGTCTGAGCCCTAAAGGAAGGGCTCCGAGAGTTACAGCAATCTCTCTCTGTCCAGGCTGCACAGCCCATTTTTTTTGCTTCTCTCAATCCAGTATAATGAAGTGGAGCATCAGTGTTGGCTTCTTTAGGCTACAGAATTTATTGTTGTTTGTATTGGGTGAGATTCTAACCTCAAGTAGAGGGAAGAGTAACTGCAACGTGACCTGCTTTGTGACCAGCGGCTCCAGACCTGCTCAGGTCAAGACAGCTGCTGACTAATTCCCCATCTTAACAAATTGCTTGTAGCTCTAGAGTTTCTTAGAGCAATTCACAGCGCTAAGTATGTTCACCTTTCTTGTGTTAATCATTCTAGTTTAAGCGTTTAGAAATGTTCTGGTGCTGGTTTTTTTAAGTGGTTGTAATATTCAGACAGATTTTTATAAATTGCCTTCCAACTGAAAGACTTGTTTTCCTGTTTGTTTTAAACTGGCATTCATATATACAGGAAATACACAGTATTCTGCCATGTTTCTGTTGGCAACTATTAAGTTATCCCTGTCAGAACATGCCAGCAGGATTTCTTAGCAATCTAGCAGAAAGAAAACAAGCCATTGTCAGACTAAACAGACCTCGTGATCCAGTCGTAATACAGATCTCTTGCTAAATGCTATGTAGATTCTGCAGTCTTTTGTTTTAAGGCAATCTATGAGATTGCAGGTTGCAGATTCAGATCTTTGGAGTTACTCCATACCTACATTGCATTAGCTGACATCATGATTTGGCCTTCAGAATTGGAGGGCCAGTACCTGAAAATAATGTATTGCTTTCAAGAGCTGGTCCTCAGAAATTAATAGCCAGAACGAGCCATCTCCTGAGTGTGCAAAATCTTACTCATCACCCCTGTCTCGCTGCAGTTCCTGATGTAAGCAACAGGGAGCTGTGATCAGACCTCAGCTCCTATAATTGGTTTGATCTAAATTAGAGCAGTTCTGATATGCTGAAGTAGCCTGCGCTAAACCTGACATAGATCTGGAGGTGCGACACAGAACATTCACAGCCTCTTCGTGAATCCTCAGCAGCTACTGTGAGTCTCCAAGAAGTGAAGCTGCAGTAGGGTGGTAAAAATACAGCACTCTAATAATCCTCAAGTACTACTATTTGTTGCTGCTAACAGCCTGGGTTTTCCTTCAGGCTTTTGATTTGATGCAAGTCAGAGCCAGCTTTTGTGGTTTGGCAAGATTCGCAGCACAGGTTCTTTTGGGAGAGGCAAGAAATGAAAACTTTAAAATAAAGGAAATGTTTAAAACATAGTAATGCTGTGTTAACAATCTTTAAAATCTCATTTTCTAGCCCCTTCCTTTATGAACGCATCATTACAAACAGAACTGATGTGAGCTGACCCCTAGGTGTGAGAGCTTGTAATTTTTTTTTTCTCAGAGCTCCTTGGCAGTGACTGGGTTGTGGAGCTGGAAAGGGAAGACCACTTGTGCCTGTTGTTTTGGGATGAAGGTGTCCTACGAGAGTACCCTGTAGCTGAGCTGGTGCTTTTCCAGAGCAGCATAATTTCTAGTAACAAGGAGGGAAAGTTTAGTTGTAGAAGTATTACGGCTGATTCAAGGGAATGAGAGAAAGAGGCAGAGCTCAGCTGTCACACTGCTTCACATTACGTCAGCCAGGATTTTCAGATGTGTGTGGATAACCTTGGGTGCTTTACTCCAGTGGTGTAGATTTAAAGTCTTTGCTTTAAATCTTAATGCTTGAAAATGCTGGCCTGAATCTTGGTGTGTCTTGGTTTCCAAGCTGGGAGGTGTTCCTCACCAGTCGTCATTCCTGGGGGAGGGAGAGGCAGACGGTGGGAAGACGGAGGACTCAGGAATGTCTTGGGATGCTTCCAGTGGCTCGGTTGAGCAATCACGCCTCTAGATCCTTGTCCAAGTCCTAACCTGGCCCAATCATCACTAGTACAAATGTTTGCTCCATTTATATAGAGGGAATAATGAAAAAAAAATAAAATCTGCATGTTGTTAGTTTTTAAAGTGCACATCCAGCCCACAGACTCTTGCGGGTCCGTAGGAGAAAGGCGTAGCTGTCGTACCGGCAGTGAAGAATGGGAATGCCGAACTCTAGCTCAGTTCTTCAGACGTGCACAGACATCTAATCTCCGTGTGTGCACATAGGTTCACATGTGCAAAACCCTGTCATGTGCTTATCCTTATGTGCATGCATGGCTTATACACATGCTGTGCATACGTTTGGAAATCTGGTCATGCTAAAATGCATTCCCCTTTGTTTGCGAAGCCATTTGCCAGGAGTGCTCAGAGCACAGGGGTGGTGGTACTGGGAACAGGGGTCCTGGAGCACTTCTGCCTGGACAAGAGCAGAGTGGGTAAAAGGCCCAAGGGACCAGCAGGAAGCAGAACCGAGCACTGACATTTTTGGAAAGACCAGAACTGGTTTCTTTTTAATTTGGTCTGGTACAGGTAACTGAATGTGGCTGGATACTTCTTCCTTCACTTGATTTGGAGTCAGCGTGACAGCTGGTGGAGTAAGTTGCTGTCTTACATGAATAAAATTACCAGAATCTGGCCTGGAGAATGTTGCCTTTAGAAATGATTAAAACCGTATTTGATTCTCTGTGTTGTACGTCCTTTTCCTGCTGTGAGATTATTTGATAGTGTAATTTACAAAAAATTGTGTAAAAACCCACAATATTACAAGGTAAATATTCAAAGGGAAAACCTTAAATGTCCGGGTTCCCTTAAATGTGTTTTGTCCTAGTTAAGAGAAGACCTGTTATTGTCTTGTTTTGATTTCTAAGAGGACTTTTCTTCAGTGTTAGATGCTCAGGGTTTTTTTTTAAGTAATTAATAATGGAGCAGGCTTTTAGTATCTACCCTGTAAGGTAAAAACCCTTAATCACAGTAACATCATTAGTGCTTTCAACCATTTAATTTTGATGCTTGACAAAGCACATAGCCGTTTATAAGAACAAATAAGTGTTGTTGTGTGCAATTGAGGGAAAAAAGAAAGCATGAAAACCCCTAAGCTTCAAGTAATTAAATTTAAATATGTTATTTGAATTTAGCTGAGATAATGTACAAACTGTGGGTATATTTTTCAATCAGTGAAAGACCCCTTGAGTAAACATGATCCATTTAAATTCAAATCATGGGGAGTGGAAAGTAAACCCTGCTGTGGGATCTTCACTAGAACACTGGGCGTTGTGTATCTTTGATATCTGAGTACTCATGTCTTGTAGTTTTATAAAGGGCTGTTTTCACTCATGGATGCCTACATGCCAGAGACTTTATTGCATCTATTTATTTCCTGTTTTTTTCCTCCTCCCCCTCTCCTAATTTGAACCAGTAATGAAAAACTGACACTCTGCTTCTGGCATCCTTTAAAGTGCCTCAAAACAGTTACAATTCAGCACTTACTAGCCTTGGGATATGGCTTTGTGGCATCTGGGTGAAGTTTTTGTAGTACCTCTGTGCTCTTTCTCTCTCTGTAGGCCACAAGCTCAGAACCGCAGTAATAAAACTACTAGTAGGTGTTTAATGGCAGGTTATTGAGGAAGTAGATAAAAGAAAATTGCAACATTCACATCAGTAGGGAGTGGGGTTTTTAAGGGAGAGAAACTGCTGAGCTTTGAACTAGGGAAAGTTACACTCGGTGCTTTTTTTGAAGGGGAGGACCCTTTTTAGACACCAAAATATCTCGTCATTCTTCCCTGTGAAATGGGCTGTTCTGGTAGAATTGGTGCTTGGCATGTACAGTCTGTGCATGTGTGGCAGAAAATCTTGATGTTGTAAGCAATGATGATTGAAAATCAAATTCTTGCTTGGTGTTCTTTTCCAAATGTTAGGGAGTAGGGAGGAGGAACGTGCAAAAAGTGAAGGAAAAATTGATGTCCCACTCTCTTCCAAAAGTATTATGTGATCTTATTGTGAACATCTTAATTGTGTACATTACTCTTTTTGGTCAAGCTGTCCTCAGTATGTTTTGTGTAGCAATGTGTGTATATAGTGAACAGTTAGCCCATGCACTTAGAAGATTCTGTCTGTTATTCTGCTCATGATCAAAGCATCATTTTACAACCTGTTACATGTTTATCTTCACATCAACCCTAAGAGCAATTTAAAGGCAAAAGGGAGAAGAACAAAGAATATAAATATTTTGCAGAAGCTCACCCAGAAGGCTGTGACTGCTGCCTGGATTGCCATGATGAGCTCGCAGTGGCTATGTCCTCTTTGTCCCAGACTCTGCTGACCGGACTGTTACGTCTTTTTGGTAATACATGTCCAAGGAGACCCAGACCTTTTCTTCCAGAAGCCCAGTCTTTCAACTCCTCAAGTCAGCTGGTGGATCCTGCAGAACAAAGGAATAGATAAACCTGATTTGTAGGGCTATTTGCAGAAATAAGAGAGAATTGGTAGTGGAGGATTTTACCCATGCAGTGGGGTAACTGCAGTACCCCCTGTGGTTACTGAGCCCAGTTCCTCAAGGCCTGCAGAGTATGCAGATCACCATCCTATTACCTAGACCGTTACAGGTCTGTGCCGCAGAGATGTTGAAGAGTTCCTGGACAGCCTCTTTTGATTCTGATACTTGATCCTGTAGTTGAACTTCGGCACTCTTGGGATTTCTGTATAGCGTATGGAGAGGCAGGATGTACAGTCAAAACAAAAAAAAAACTCAGAAACAAATTGCTCATCTGCAGAATACATGACAAAAGAAGAGATTAAAAGTTAAGTAGGATAAATTTGCATATAAAGGTCAGGAAGGACGAAATAGGGCCGTTCTTCCAATTATAATCATAAGGAGTATCAAAGGAATTCATGTACAAGTGCTGTATGTGTCCTGGTGGCAGATTGTTTATTCCGGTCTGGTGTAGTGCCTAAGATCAGCTGTCCATTTTTGAGAGACATGAGAAAGCACTTCCTAAACTCTGTAACACTAAGCATCATTCAAAAGAAGGGGTGGTTAATATGTATTCTTCTGCTGCAAGTAGCCATTTTACAATGGAGAAGAAATGTGTTTTCATACAGCACCTACCAGCCTAATATTGAAGGGCTCTCTAAATTCCAATATAAATGCTTGCAGAAATGAAATGGGAAACTAAGGAGGTTAAAAAGGGGATAAAAGAAAGAAAGTGAACTTTCTTGCTGCAACGCTTGATATCAGACCAGCATAACTGACAGATTCTCAGTAAAAAGAATTGCCTGTCTGCCCTGCGTGAAGCACCGATGAACTAAATTTCTCTCCAATTGGTTTATCAGTAGCGTCACGCATGTGTGTGTTTTAGGGTAACAAATCTGATTTCTAATTTATTAGCTGAGCAGTATCCTTACTGCAAAGGGGAAGGAAAAAAAAGATCTGATTCTCTGTTGAGGAACTGTGAGGTTATTAAGCAGGTTCTCAGTCATGCCACAGATAAAACTTGATGGAGCACACCTGGATCCTCCCTGCTGGCAGTGTTTATAGTCTCCTCTGTCATCCAGTATTTGCCTTTGCATGTGAGAGGCAGACAAGGAAAAAGAGAGAAAGGTTCTGGAGGCATTTCTAACAGAGATGCCAAACTGTCGAATAGTAAATAGGTAAGCAGCTCCCTGATGGTTTCACATCAAGAGGAGACACCCTTTTGTGACTGTGCGGTGTCTGCTGGTTATTTTCACTTCCATCAGAACTGTCTGATATGGTCAAGTAGGTTTGAGGCTTTCAACATTCAATTTTCCTTTCATTTATTGTGACTGTTTTATTTATTTGTCTTTCTTGGTAGTTTTCAAGGATACATGTTTCAAGGATACTTTTTACTCTCTAACGTTTTCATGGATCGTCATCCTAAAGTTAAGGTTAGAAAAAGAAACAAAAAGAAAGGGAAAGGGGGAAAAAAAGAGCAACATGGCTACAGCTTCAGGGGACAAAAGAGGAAATACATTCAATTTAGGAAGACCTCTAATCTCTGGTTATACAGGACAGCTTTGTTAGATAAGATTAAAAATTTCATGAATGTCCCTTTTTATCCCTGGAGACTCCGCCATTTATACCAGCTATTGTCAGCATCAAAAGAGCTTGATAACAGCTGGCTAGAGACGTGACCACACAGCAACACAACAGCAAGAAAGGGGCAGCCGGGTTCATAAATCTTCAGAAAGCCCGTTCCCCCAGCGCAGCCATGAATCTGCTGCTATCACAGTCAAAGGGAGAACGCATTGTACTCCAGCCAGTCAAAAACCTGAACTTCAGCATTAGCAGGGGCTCTATTGAAAGTGTGGGGTGCACAATGAGATGTTTTCCATTATCTTCTTCATTGCAGCCCTTATTACTGCACACAGATACAGTTTAAAGGATCTTTGAGTTTATCTTGTTGCTAGGTAGAGTTTTTCTAAAAATCGCACAGCCCTTACCCTTGGCAGTGTAATCCTGCTTTTTCTATTCATTGCATCAATACAGCGGCACTTGGGACAGGGTCAGATGATGCCAGTTTGGTACACAATGGACCAATCTCTGATATCTTCTGGCTGGGAAGGAGCTATCAAAGCCAGAATCTGACCCTTTGGCGTCGAGCTTCCCCATTCTTCAGGGACTGCTCACAGACTCGGGCGTAAGCAGGGCAAGTTAGGAAGCACAAATTGGCTCAGGCTCTTGAAATACAAGTTTCCTGGTTGTTGTGGGAGGGTCCAAATTCATATGTATTCAGCTTTATTCTGGTCTTACTTGATTCAGCGGCAATATTTTCTCAGCTTTAGAGAAAACTAGATTAGTCCCTCAGGAATTTCATAGTTCCTGTAAAGCAAATAGCTAATGAAGCAACATCAGTTAATTTTAGGAGATGGAAGAAGAGAATGACTGTGGACCAAAAAAAAGTACGTTTCTGTGCACTGTGCCTAGCAAAGAACAAAAATAAGACAGAATCTTTTAGTACTTTAGCCTCTTACAGAGGGTTGTACCTTGGCATCATGAACATGGCAGTGTTCAGACAACTGTATTGTTAATTGAAACCCACCTGTCCAGTATTGCCCGGAATCCAAGAACAAGCTTTATTAGAGAGGATTAAACGCACTTTCATTAGGGAAAACAGGAAAAATACTTAATGCTTCTAACCTCCCCTCTGCAAGAAAAAAACAATTTCTGAAAGTGCTCATGTTGTGAAAGCTCTGATTAAAAATATATTATTCTCATTAAAACTAAATTATCGCTTACAATTTTTCTTCTGGCAGCTCCATCTCCAGTTGCTTTGATCCAGGCTAAAGAGATAACAAGGCACAGTGTTGCCTTGGCTTGGCTGGAACCTGACAGGCCAAATGGAGTCATCCTGGAGTACGAAGTCAAATACTATGAAAAGGTACTGTAAAAAAAATTTTTGGGTTTGGGGAGAGCTTTTTACTTCATTCCATTACCATTTATTTCCAGATAGGATTCCATCATATAAAACCAAATAGATTAAGTTTAATAAAATCCAATTAAGGATTTCATGCACTTGAATGGTTGCTTGAAAGAATAAGACGCATAGGCTGTTCCAGCTGTATGGTACAAGTTTATTTTGTTATTTTTTCCTACCTAGGAACTGCGCTTTTGTAGCAAGCATATTTATAATGTGAATCAATAATGTTGGGCAGAAGTGAGCCATTAGCTTTACTTCATAGACAGAAGTATAATAATGAAGTATATAATAGTAATCATAATAAGATCTGTTTGCCGATAGCTTCTGCCTAGACTGATAGCGTGGGCTGGATTGCTTTTAATAGAGAATAAGGAAAGAAAATGACATTCTTCGTACTTGCCAAGTTAGAGGGGGATGTTATTCCTACAAATCACTTCTCAAGTATGGAACTATGAAAAGAGCTATTTTCTTTGAAGGTTCTCTGCAAAAATGAACAATTACCTGCTCTTGCTTATGTGCACTCTCTCTCACACGCACATGCATACCTCTAAATTTTTTTCATAATCACTTGTTTTTGTCCCTAACATATACAGAAAAAGTCATTTGATTTGCAGGGAAGCTAGATTATTACATTTTCTGGTGGATTTTCCAGCCAGAAATAGAACAGTTTAAGACTGGACTTTTTGGAAGACATTTTCTAAGTCTTTCTTTCTTAAAATATATATATATATTTTTTTTTTTAATCGCTTCTGGCTGGTAAGAGCAGAAAGAAGGGGCCAGCAAGTGTGAGTAAAACGTTGCTTGTTTGTCAAGAGGATTCTGTTCGAAGGCTTGGCTCTTTTGAAAAGGATTTCGTTGTGTGACTTCTTTAAATAATCGGTGATATATGAGCATCATACCTACCACCTCATCATCCTTTTTTGGCCTGCTCAGAGCTCTGTGCAGCATGCAGTGCTAGGGGTATTGAGCAACGCCGACAGCAGGAGCCCTCGGCACGTATTTTGAGAATTCCATCATTGTTACTCATCTTCTTTCATCGTGACAGTTTTGGCAAGGAAGTGGAGTTCCATGGTTCATGGTGCATTTTTACTTGATCACCACTGTTCTTCTGTTGTCAGGACCAAAATGAGCGCAGCTATCGCATTGTGAAGACAGCCTCCAGGAATACTGACATCAAAGGCCTGAACCCTTTGACTTCATACGTATTTCACGTGCGGGCCAGGACAGCAGCAGGATATGGAGACTTCAGTGGACCATTTGAGTTCACAACGAACACAGGTAATGACATGCCCACTGATGTCTTTTGCTTGAGCAGAGTGCAAATGTAACTGAGCTGTGTGTTGGGAGTTTCCTGTTGGTTGCTTCGACTGTGGTTTATCTGTTCTGGGAAAATATTCTTCCATCGCTGCATGACTGTTAGTGATGCCATGAATCTGACCCGAGACATCTGTTTGGATATGCTATATTCTAGATTCTAGCAGTGAAAATACTTCAGAGTGGCATAAGGAGACACACGCCCTATAAACACTTGGAAGCCGTTGATGCTTGAGAGATAAATGTACCTATTTTGTTTACTATACGTGTAGAAGTTTGCACATGTTTTTGGAATATCTTAATTTGCAGAAGAATAGAACCCTGTTGCTCACCTTTACAAGCTACTGACATAGAATCATAGAAATCATAGAATCATAGAAAGTTTTGGGTCAGAAGGGAGCCCTAGAGGTCATCTAGTCCAACCCCCCTGCAGTGAGCAGGGACACCACTAACTAGATCAGCTTGCTCAGAGCCCTGTCCAACCTGGTCTTGAATGTTTCCAGGCATGGGGCCTCCACTACCTCTCTGGGCAACCCGTTGCAGTGTTTCACAACCCTCATTGTAAAGAATTTCTTCCTTAAATCCAGCCTAAACCTACTCTCTTTTAGTTTAAAACCATTACCCCTCGTCCTGTCACTGCTGTCTCTGCTAAACAGATTGTCCCCATCTTTCCTATAGGCTCCCTTTAAGTATTGAAAGGCTGCAATCAGGTCTCCCCGCAGCCTTCTCTTCTCCAGGCTGAACAAGCCCAACTCTCTCAGCCT
>Ga0065711_1028341_pt1 | contig 41853 bp, 30 predicted proteins | sample Hoacrofraction12_FD_59098 | JGI IMG/M metagenome (GOLD analysis project Ga0065711, IMG submission 59098) | Hoatzin crop microbial communities from Cojedes, Venezuela - Epithelial fraction 12 v2 (version 2) | ecosystem: Host-associated > Birds > Digestive system > Esophagus > Crop | place...
CCTCTGCCCCGCTCTGCTGAGACCCCCCAGGAGCCCTGCGTCCAGCTCTGGAGCCCTCAGCACAGGACAGAGCTGGAGCTGTGGGAGCGGGGCCAGAGGAGGCCCCAGCAATGATCCTCGGATCCTGGAGCCCCTCTGCTGGGAGGAAAGGCTGGGAGAGCTGGGGCTGCTCAGCCTGGGGAGGAGCAGCCGGCCAGTGGCTGGAGGGGCCTGTGAGAGAGCTGGAGAGGACTGTTTACAAGGGCCTGGAGTGACAGGACGAGGGGGAATGGCTTTAAAGTGAAAACGGGAAGATTTAGATCAGCTGTAAGGAAGAAACTCTTCCCTCTGAGGGTGGTGGGGCCCTGGTCGAGGCTGCCCAGAGGAGCTATGGCTGCCCCCTCCCTGGCAGGGTTCAAGGCCAGGCTGGACGGGGCTCTGAGCACCCTGGGCTGGGGGAAGGGGTCCCTGCCCATGGCGGGGGGTGGAACTGGGTGATCTTTGATGGTCCCTTCCAACCCAAGCCCTTCTGTGATACATGATTTATAGTTTGGCTCTGCGTTCCACATCACAGCAGGAGCAGCAGAAAGATGCAGGCAATTCCCTAACGTCCGTTTTGTGGGAAAAGTGATCTGTGCAAATGTTTTGGGATGGGTTTGGCTGAAAAGGGTATATAAACGCGGAATCGCTCTTCTGGGGGGCAGCTGTTTCCAAATGCCTTGCAGAACAGAGACTTTAGGCAGAAGTGGAAGTTCCAGGCTGTGTGCTGATCTCACGGAAGCTTTTATTTACCCCCACTGAAATGAGAGATTTCTGTAGCCTGGCCTTTCTAGCACCTTTATTCCCCAGCTCGGCTCTCGGGGATCAGCCTGTTCACAGAATTCTTCTCTGTTAAGCTCCTGCCCAAACTCACCAAATGTAGAGTTATTTCATGCTCATGGTTTCTGTTTGGGTTTTTGTTTGTTTGTTTGTTTGTTTTAATTTGCTTCTGTCGATTGTCTCAGCAAAGTTCTGGAAGAAAGGATTTGGACCCATCTTTTTCTATACTGGCAATGAAGGTGACATCTGGACTTTTGCTCAGAACTCTGACTTCATGTTTGAATTAGCAGAGGAACAGCAAGCACTTGTGATTTTTGCTGAGCATGTGAGTATTTTAGTCATTATGCATAGTGTATATTTTAGTCATTATGCATACTATAGAGTCATGTTCTGTTCAGTATTACTGAATTCAGCTTTCTGCAGGTCCAGAAAAATAATAACATCTTGTGCCGTGAAACCGAGGTCTGCCTGCTGTAAACTTGCTCCTCATGGTAGCAGCTCTTCTTTACTTAACCATGGCTTCTGAGGTTTTTGTACCATGCCTACCAGCAATCCAGGATACAGACTGCAGTTCAGTAAAACCCATGCCCTGGTGTATTTGCTTCAGACCGGTGCTTTTGTGGGTAGTTTCCACAGGCCTTGAACTCCACACTGGACTAGAGCTGTTTTGTTTGGCCAATATTTAATCTCTCTAGCCTGCGAAGTCCCAAGCAAACCTTTCTATTAAAAGACACAGCACACATTCAGAGGCACACCAGTCTGTTAAATCTACTGTTCCACAACTAATGCATGAGAGATTATCCTGTTCCCTTTTCTAGTTGGGGATTTCAGGAGACACGCGCCAAGGGCCCACCGGGCACGCGCTGCAGTAGCGGCTCATGGATTGTCCATCCTCTACAGGGTGTGTCCTGGAGGACTCTGTTTATCGGGTGCGGGAGACAAGGCGCTTCCTCAGCCAAGAACAAGTTAGAGGACACCACGTGCTCTGTTATCGCGTCCTGTGTGTGCACACTTACCTCGGTTCTGTAGCGAGAACAGCGAAGGCGCAGACCTTGACACCAGCGTTCCCGCAGCCTCTCTCTTTCCTTTCAGAGGTACTATGGGAAGTCTCTTCCGTTTGGACTGGAGTCGACGCAGCTGAAGAAGACCGGCCTGCTTACTGTGGAACAAGCCCTCGCTGACTATGCAGTGCTGATTACTGCGCTTAAGCAGCAGTACGGTGCTGCAGACTGCCCAGTCATTGCTTTTGGAGGCAGGTAAAGGTTGTGTGTGCTCCTTCCCTTCTCTGCATCCTTTCCCAGCCACAGGCATGCTGTTCTTGATCTGTTTGTCTCTCAAGCAAGTTCTAAAGGCAGAGCTTTAAGCTATCTGATAGAGAGCACATGCCCCTGTGCCCGAGCTCCCAAGAGCTCATCACCAGGTCCTGGTCAGCACTGCCATCAGGACTTAGTCTGGATTTGTGACTGCTGGCTGGATGTTTCTAGGCATGTTCAACGTCTGAGTCAGCCAGAAGTGCAGAAAATGGAAATTCCTCCTGCAGCATCAGAACATTTTACGATGGAAACACAGAAAACTGATGACTGGTAAAATACTCTTTCCAGAGGTCACCTCGCTTTTTATTAAACACAGCCTCCTTAACAACATCCAGCCATTTTCATTGCAGGTCCTTTGTAATTCTGCCCTGCAGCCTGCTGCTTGGTTGCTCCTGGCTTCCTAGCAGGAGTCCTTCCCCAAAGTGCTTGCCCTGTTGCAGCTCAGAGCGGCGTTGATGCAATGTCCTTGTCTCCAGAATGGCCCCCCACGCTTATAGTAGAGGGACACTTCCCTTTAAAAAGCTTCCACCAAGTACGGGCTTCTGATTCAGTGGCCGCGAGCGAACAAGCGTTTGACCCAACAGTTGTTGTTAAGCTTCCAGCTCCCTGTGTTGGTGACAGGACTGTTGATCTCCGCAGGGTTTGTGCTGTGACGGTGGGGACAGCGTAGGAAGGGCCGGGAGCTGTCCTGGGCTGGGGAGGTGGGAGAGGGGTTCGGCAGGACCTGCGCGCGGGGCTGCATGTCAGACTCTGTGTCTGTAAATCAGCGTTCAGTCTGCAGCGGCCCTGAGCAGCACTAAACCCACTAGAAGAACATTGAAATTTGGCAGTGGTGGAGCAGCACAGCATTTCCCATGGGTGAAAAAACCCCGCCTCTTCTGTTGCTATAACTTTACCAAACTTTAACCTGAAATTACTTGTGGCAGGTTTCAGGTGATGCCTGTTGGCAAGGCCAGGGTTAGAGCAACGCATGCTGCTTTACACGTGGGTGGTGTGGGAATGCTGTTCACTCCAACCACCTGAGGTGGTGGGGAGGGACACTTGCATACCTGTAAGCTTGGAGTTAGACCAGGTTTTACCTGCTTTTTGGGGATGTCATTTGCCACCCCCAGGAGCGACCTCAGACGCTTTGTTGTCCACAAACATTGTCATATGAGTAACTTTTGTCACCTTGGGTTTATCTAGCAACCCTTTACATATCTGCAGATCGTGGCCCTGGCAGTGAAGCTACCAAGGTGGCTTTGAGTTTGATTGTGGTATTTGTTAAGGTCTCCCCTTCCCTATTTCTGTGCTGATCATCTGTGGAGCTGTTATTTGGGGTGCCCAGGGAGAATACTCTCCACTTCTCAGCACCAGAGAGGGCTGCACATTCTGTGGTGGTCAGGGACACCCTTTGCTAAGAGCCTAGCTAGTCTTTCTAATCTTGTGTGCAAAATATGTCTCCCTCCCCTACTGAACAGTGACAGCTTCCCTTGAGCCCCACTTGGTTCTGCACTGAAGCTGTTGGGACACGCTCAGGGTGGTGCAGAGCTAAATATTGAGGCAGGATTTACGTCTGGCTGCAGAAGCAAACTGGGCTGCTCCATTCCCACTGGAGTTGGTGTGAGCATTTGGGGAAAGGCCAGTAAGAACACATCGTGTGCTGCTGGTTGACCATAACTGGGTCTTTTCACATGAGGATGGCATCTGCTAGATATCCATAAGCTTCTTGTTGCCTTAGGTTAGGTGAGCCTGTGAATGCTGGCCTGAACTTTTGAGTTACTATGTTAAAAGCTGTCTGTTAGCGGAAATAACTCTTTTGTCTCTTCTGTGGCAGCTATGGCGGAATGCTGAGTGCTTACATGAGGATGAAATACCCAAACATTGTGGCTGGAGCATTAGCTGCCAGTGCTCCTCTGTTGTCTGTGGCTGGGCTTGGAGACCCCACCCAGTTCTTCAGAGATGTAACAGCAGTAAGTAGCATCTCTTTTCAGGGGCATTATTTTCTTCCTTTAAGGTGGCTGGATTTTTTTCACTTTCCATGTGTTTAAACAGACACTTGTCTTCACAGCATCAGTGCTGGGCAGGGAATGCAGGGAACCCCCAAGGAAAAGCAGTGGCTGCAGATGCAGTGGCTGAGCACGGCCTTAGCTGTGCAGCTTGGGCCCAAAGGTGCAGTTCTGATGAGCAGCACGACTCGGTTCCAGCACATTTAGTACCACTAAGGATTCACTTTCCCATTTCTAGTGACTTGTCCATATTACAGCCTGAAAGTTTTCCTTTGTGCCTGCCTGAACCCCCTTTGGATAATTTGTTCTTCAAATCCTCTCCCAAAGTGCCATATTTTGCATTGATATCAATGATTCACAGCAGCTCCTTAGTCCCGAGATGGTTGCATTTCAGTGAAGAGCTTGAAAATCTTCACTTTACTAAGTAAAAATATGCAAGGTGTCCTGGGTTCACTTAAAGCCAACATTTAAGTGTAGCTTTCACATTTTGAGGACATAGGACCTGTAGGAAGGTGGAATCACTTCAGACTGCCTTACATTCAGTTTATAAGGAAAGAAATGTACTACCTGGTAGTACTGAAACCTTGTGATGGTGTCTGTTTGGCCTCTTTTTTGATACACATTTCTAGATCTGGGCGATACAGATGGCTTTGCATGAACTACCTGTGCGTGAAACTTGTGGTCTTTTTGCTCTTATGCACATATATGAAAACCTTATTCCAATGCATAGACTGACAGGACAGATAGCATTACCAGTAAGTGTTACGAAGAGACTATAATATGAAAATGAACACAATAAAATACAATTGAAACTCTATAAGTCTATAAGAGAATATAAGACATCTTATCTTAAAAGTATGCCCTTTAAAACAAAAAACATAATACTACTTAATCATCTAACAGGCCCTGCAGTGGGAATTCTTCCCTGGTGGAAGCTAATTCCTTCTCAGAAGTCCTGTTCGGCTGATAGCTCTGTCTTGCTTCAACTGTGAGTCATTACACACCTCTGAAAGCAGGGCTTTGACCTTTTCACGTGGACAAAACTTTCCAATTAATTTTAAAATACATTCTCTCTGCAGTGGTGAGCCGACCTCTGGGCTGAGATCCTAAGCAAGCACTTTGTGTTCTTTTCAAAGTAATTCCTTCCACCTTCAGTGTATTTGCATAAAAGCAATCTGTGCATCTGAAATATGAATTCAGTTGCTCTTCTTGGTGAGAGAACACCCCTGAGAGCTGTTAATTCTAATGAAGGCACAAACCTTCCATGAATCATTGCAGGAGGTCTCTCTTGCCGTGAGTCAGATTGCATAGTCTCAAAGCAGCTTTCTCTGTGACTTTTACTGAGCTTTTCCAGCTCGTGTCAGAAGCCTCCAGCTCACTGGGGAAGTGAGAAAAGGGCAGAAAGCTGATTTTGCATAAGGCATTTGCAGCAGACTAGGCTATGTGGTGTATGATAGAACAAGGGGAGATGGCTTCAAGCTGAAAACGGGGAGATTTAGATCAGCTATAAGGAAGAAACTCTTCCCCGTGAGGGTGGTGAGGCCCTGGCCCAGGCTGCCCAGAGAAGCTATGGCTGCCCCCTCCCTGGCAGGGTTCAAGGCCAGGCTGGATGGGGCTCTGAGCACCCTGGGCTGGGGGAAGGGGTCCCTGCCCATGGCGGGGCCGGTGGGGTGGCATGAGATGATCTGTAGGGTCCCTTCCATCCCGAACCGTTCTGTGATTCTGGGATACATGCCAACTGGTGACCTGCAGCTGGGCAGAAAGCCGCTGCGTGAGTACTGCTCCTGCAGCCACGCGCAGCTTCCCCTAAGGCTGCGGCTGCAGGGGCTGTTCAGGCCATCGGCTTCAGATAGAATCATAGAATCATAGAAAGTTTTGGGTCGGAAGGGACCCCTAGAGGTCATCTAGTCCAACCCCCCCGCAGCGAGCAGGGACACCACTAACTAGATCAGGTTGGACTTCTGAGTTAGGGGAGATTCAGAAGAGTAAAGCTGGCAGCCTGGAGGGGGAACAGCTTTCCTTGGAATGGCTGTAATGCCTGCTGCCTCTGCTTCTGCCACAGCTCAGCTGAACTGTTCCTGGGTCCGCAAGGGTCTGCGGGGGAGAACTGGAATGGGTGGTGGCTCCGTATCGTGCCAGGCAGCATTGCCTAGTGGGGAGCAGACCTGCTCCGCTGTCCCCGGCCAATCCGTCCCCACACTCCATTAGAGCCATTAGTAGATGAAGATCAATAAGCATATCCACCAGGATATTTAGAAACCCTGAAGGGATGCCCGCATAAACATGTGAAAAACTCCATAGTGATTCCTGGAAGCCTAACTATGAGACAAAGGCAGAGTTAGGAATAAAAGAAAGGTCCCGAATCTGTTTTCAGTTGAGGCTGGGTCTTTGTAAGACAAATGCTTAGCTAGTGATTTGTGGTTACTTAACCATCACTCTAGCAGGGTAAAGGGACCTTAACAGAGCCCTGATAATTCTTATTATTACAAAGCACTGGTTGCCAGATCTCAGACTGCCTTACAAGCTGACAGAAGAGACACAGTCTGGGTTGCTGGAGCCCTCAGTGACAGAAACAACTTGTTCCACCAGCATAACCAGCCACAGCTCTTCAAACATACCTTAAAGTGCTTTTTCAGGTTCAGTAATGTTTTTTCCAAGAAAAAGGACATGGCCTTGGTCATCTGGCAGGTCACTGACAGGCTTAAGAAGAAAAGCAGTTCCCAAACCAGTGCTCTGCCCCCCATGGTAACTGACTTCTCCATAGCTCCTTCTCATAGACAAAGTGCAGCTGGAAGGACTCTAAGGACTCTGTTGTGTGTTGGGTTCTGCTGAGATGTGCTGACTGTCTGGAGGACAAGGCAGAAACACCGGTGTCACTGGTCCTGGAGACGCAGATGAGGTTCTGACAGTGGGTCAGTAACTCCTGTCATCTCCTGGTACTTCTGGCAGTTCTCCCCAGCACAGCCTCCACACATCTCTCCCCTGTGCAACCGTAATCCCGTGTCTTTTCTGTCCCTTCAGGATTTTCAGAAGTCCAGCCCAGGCTGCGTCACAGCTGTCCGCAAAGCCTTCCAGCAGATTAAGGATCTGTGCCTGCGTGGAGGTAAGGAGGGACAGCCCCGCAGCAAGCAGTCCCAGCCACGTGGAAAAAAAGTTGATTCTGGTTTACTTCAGCTTGGTCTTCCACTGGCTCAGCTAAATCAATGCAAACGCCCGCTTGGCCGGCTCTTTCTGCTTGCAGGATTGATTTTTGATGTAATGAACAGTTTCAGGTAGCATTAAATTAGTAACTGACACAAAAATGAAAGCATCTGTGTGGGGGCTTGCACAGTGCTAATGAAACTGTCTTGTCTGCACCAAAGTGCAGAAACACCCGCAGGTGCAAACCACCCGCATCTGACGCTGGTGAAGCCTCATGTTTCACCAGATGCTTGTCCTCACTACCCACACCGCTGAGAACTGCCCAGGTGGGTACGACAGCTGCGTGGCTCAGCTCACTGGACATATCTGAGAAATATTTGGAAGGCAATCTAGGTCTTGAAGCAGCCATCGCCGTCTCTTATATCCCCAGCCTTGGACAGTTAGGTGAAGCCGAGGACAGGGACTGGTGAAGATCTCTGCAGTGTCTCCCATGTCGGCCAGAGCAGATATCATGGGCTGATGCCGCATCTCCTGGGAGCCCTACGTGGTGCTGGGTTCCTGGTCTGTCTCGAGGCCTGGCTTGCTTTGTGGTGCAAGGGGATGTCTGCCTCCGACAGCTGCTGCCACTGCCTCGCTGCAGGGGCTGGTCCCCCACTGCCCAGAGGAGCCGCGGGTCCAAAACCCTGTTCAGCTTTGGGTCATAGCAGGAAAAACATTACTGTGCAATAGCCAAGGTCCTGAAGCTCTGCCTGGGCCACCCTTTCTGCAGCGGGGTGGATAAGGTGGTCACGTTTCAGGCTTAGGCTCAAGTGAGTACCCAGAGGCAGGTCCCAGGCCTCGGGTTTCAAAGTAAAGGCAGCCGGGCTGCAGTGGGCAGCCTGTGGAGCAGGACGGGGACCGACGGGGGCTGCGACTCCAGAACGTGGGCGATGAAAATGAAGGGAGCAGCTTTCCCCAGCAGAAATGCAATGGTACATGGGTACCTCTTGAAGGAATCTCTTCAAAGACAGATTTCCTGACTCCAGCTGACCTCTGCAGCACACTGAAGTTTGAAGGCAGTCTCAGGAGTCCCTTGTGACTTTTTGAGGACTGTTCTTACTTGGCAATTCTTACTGCAAATGCACCCAGCTCCCAAGGAGCTCCCTTTTTCTTTTCTCTTTTTGATTATTTTTTTTTCCCCTGCCAGTTCTTCCAGCCAGTGATTCCCACTGGGATCTGTGCGCTGCACCCTGCTCTCCTGCATGAGAGCTCGTGTGGGGAGACGTCCGTGCAGGGCACAGCAGAGCCGGGGAGTGAGCCAGGCAGGGCACCGGCGGGGTGGGCTCGTCCCAGGCTGCTCTTCTCCGGGTCCCAGTGGGCGCTGGTTCCCCCGAGCTCCCCGCGGCGGTGTCTGCAGCTCTGCGAGGGGCACAGCGCGGGCCGTGGGCCAGCTGGGATGTGAAGCTGCACAGAGAGGCTGTGCCTGGACATCCATGCATGTGGAAATTTAGATGTAATGTGTCCTTCCCACGAGAAACCTCACCTGTGTGTTATGGCATCTACTTACGCCTGAGTGAAACACGATGCTGAAGCCTGGTGTTATTTTCCTCTGTTGAAGTTTGTGCCTTTCATTTTCGTTCCTTCTGCAGCCTACGATGAAATCAGCAGCAAAATGGCCACGTGCAATAAGATCTCTAACAAGGAGGACGTTTACCAGCTTTTTGGGTTTGCTAGAAATGCCTTCACCATGATGGCCATGATGGACTACCCTTACAAAACCGATTTCATGGGTCACCTCCCTGCCAATCCAGTGAAGGTGAGTCCCGGGACGCAGGCGAGAGTCAGGGCTGCTGGTGTGCACCTCGGTGACCGCCCAGCCTGGGACGCTGCCGGCCGCTCGCTGTGGGGGTGGTCACGGGGAGGTGGCGGTGGATGTGGCAGCCCCTCCGCTCTGGCAGTAAAGCTGCACATTTCAAACTTCTCCGCGATGGTGACTGCTGTGTTTGAAGTGCACTGCCGTAAGGCTCGTCGAGGAGGGTTTGCTGCAGCCACTCCTACCCTGCTCTGCCTTCACCTTAGACACAAAGCCCTGTGCAAGCTTGTTGACTTCAGCTTTTAAACACTAAAAACCTGTAGCTTTTTTAAAAAATGTAGTTTTGTTGTAACCCACTTCAACACACTTTCATACATTTGTTTTTTCTTGGTGGATAGAGATGGAGATGTAAAAAATCAGGCTCCTTTCTAAGTATCACCCAGGAAGATGCCATACCTTAGAGTATAACGCAGAGGAATGTCTGCTGCTGTGGGGACAGGGAAACCTGTACACTGTCAAGAGAGTCGGAGATGGCAAAGTGTGGGAAGGGGCCTGGTTCTGAGGGTTACAAAGACTTCTCAGGCACCAGCTGCTTTTGTCATGTCCCAGCTTTGATCCCAGTCACCAGCTGCTGTTGCAATTCTCGGTTTCTTCTGGTGTGCTGTCAGCTTCGTGCCGCTGTTCTCTGCTGCACTCCAGCACACCACACCGACAGCACTTTATTTGCCTCTGGCCTTGTGGCATTGATGGTTTGAGTCCTACCTGGAGCAAAATGCACGCTGTGCAAGAGGTCACACAGGCTGCCCTGGGCTGGGACTCGGGAGGTGCTGTCTCGGGCACCAGTGGGCATCCAGTTCCCTCCTAGGGTCTGTTTAACAACCTGTAAAATGGAAATTATTATTCTACCCCCCTTGAGAAGGGCATTAAAATATTCTGATCACAGGAGGAAGGATCTGTTGTGTATCACTGTGACCTCTGCACAGCTGCTTAACTTGGTAAAGGAACTGGTGGTCCTGGCCCTGTCTCCCTGTTTCTATGTATTTAGTTGCTAGAAGGGGGAAAAAAGAAAAAAAACCAAAAACCTGTTGCATTAGGCCCTTGCTGAACCATGAAATGTGTAAGTGATAATTCTAATGATTCTTCCAGCTTAGCCCCACCATGGAGCAGAGACTGTTAACTGTTCTGTCTGCAGTTTACCTGTAATGTGTCCCATCCAGGTCGGCTGTGAACAAATCCTGGCCCACACAGACCCAATTCAAGGCCTGGCTGCTCTTGTGGGTGAGTTAATATTATCAGTTTGGTCTTTTATTTAACACCCTGTTTTCTAGAAGCACCTGTAAGTAGAGCTGTTGCAGTGTTGTGCGGGTTGTGTATCATGGGAGCCGGTGCGACTCCCGTCTCCCACTGGGACATTTTGGCCCACATTGGCTTTCTCCGTTGGGATCTCCCGTGGTGGCCCATGGGCTCATTCTCTCGCTTTTCCAAACTTATCATGTTGGTCAACCATTGCAGCCCCTTAGCCTGCTGACTGTCTGTGAGATGTGGACTTCTAAGGTACTTGGTTCTTCTCCAAAAGCTTACCCGTACTCTGGCTGGAGCAGTCACAGGTTCAGTGCACATTCACTGAAGTTTTCTGGTCCACTTGTTGAGGACAAGGTTGTCATCACAGTGCCCTACGGTCTTAGTCCCGTGGCAAGACAGTCTTAAATACATCACGTACGTTTATCTCTGTGAGTACTTAGTCAGCCAGCAGTGTTTGTAAGGAAATATTAGAGAATTCAAAGCTCTGTTGAAGACTTCCTCATAAAGTCTCTCAAGTTGCTCATTAAAAATTTCTACATTGGTCATTATTCAGAAAAACAGGTTCTGAATGACAAAAAAATGATTTAAGAAATCCTTATGGGTTTAATGCAGCTTACTAGGATTGGGAACTCATTCTTTTTTTTGAAAATTATGCACATCATCATGACAGCACCAAGTCAGAAAGGCAGCAGTTCCAAATCACTGCTAAAGATATTTGACTGGCAACTAGAAGAGTTGTTAAAATACTAACGTCTCGGCAAACACTGTCAGGTCTGCTTGACCTATTCACATCCTACTTCTTTTCTGAGGCAGAGTGGGACTCCTGTTCCTTTGTGATGGCCAAGCTGAGGGTAGATTTTTTCCTCCTGCCCGCAGGGGAGCACTTTGCACCCCTCCCCATCTCGCCAGCTGCATTCGCTTGGGACAGTTTAATCATGCAAGAGGCATGATCCACCAGGGCTTTAGGCAGGGGACTCGCTTTCTGCCATTCCTGCCCCTCTGTGTTGTACAGGAAAACACTGTCGCCTTTCTGCATGCGCTGCAGCGACGCACCTCCTGCAACGTAGAGCGTGGACTCATGGGCTGTGATGCTGAACTGGCAGCAGTTGAAGGACAGTGTTAGCGTTGTCCACTGATTGTTTACAGGACAATAATACTCCGTCTCGTTGACGTGAATCCATTCCTCTGCCTGCAGAGAACCAGACCAACACTCACCCATCGTATTACGCCTCGAGTGGGTATCACTGTCACGTCAGGCTCGCTTGGCTCATGATAAAGAAAACCAGTGTCTCAACATCTGTTTGAATACTGTGGGACTCAAGGTGCCAGGTTTTCAATCCACATTTAGCAATGAGAGCCTCAAAAGAAACTGAATAAAATACCAGAATGGCACGGCTTTAAAGGAGCTTTCTCCTTCTTGGAACGTGAGAGGAGTGAGCTGAGCAAGGGGTCACAGGGACCTGCTGGAGCCGGCATAGCCCAGGTCCTGCCTGCTGTCTGGACATTTAGCACATTGTGAAGAAAATCATCTAAAGAGAGCTATACTGCATTGACTTGTGGACAATAACCGAGGCTGTGTCATCTGGAGGAACCTGCTGTCAGCCTGGATGTGCAGTTTCTCCTTACAGATTTCTGTCCCCTCCTCAGTGAGCAATTAAGTATTCTAAGGCACCCTTGTTCCTTCGAAAGACACCATACCCGCCGTGGTAAAATGGGGCAGGCCCTGAGTCTTCACACGTTCAAACGGGAATTGCTGAATGATCTTTGAAAACTCGGTTCTCTTGGCTTCAGGGAGTGGGACTCTCCTCGAGGAGCCCTCCAGTCCCTGTCAGGTCTCTTCCCAGCCCACCCTCCCCAGACGGCTGGGCAGTGCTTTCCCTCCTCTTTCAGAGAAGGGAAATCCGGGTTTGAAGAGACTTTATTTGCGTTCCAGGACTTGAGCCCATCTTTCCTAAAGTCTATGCTAGTGTCCTCACTGCAGCCCATTCCTCTTCCCATCCGCCAGCGTTTTGCCCCCTTTCAGCTCAAACAAGGAAAATCAGGTGGGCAGGGGAGGTGCATGACCAGTTTCACCCTTGGGTTTTCCTGTATTAGCAGGCTGCGCCTCCACCATATGTTTTCTCTATTTAAAAAAATGCTTCGAACAGCTTTGTACTCATACAAATAGAGTGTGACAACAGGGCAGCGTCTGATGCGCACAGCTGCAATGGCAGGGACATTTTCGTAAGCTTATTGGCCTGACTCACAACTGTGCCCATCCACTGAGAGACCAAAAATAATGCAGTTGCTGGTCAGCATGGTGGGTAAAACGGTCAGGGCCGAGCAATACAGAGACTCCATTCTGGGTCAGATTTGGGGTTAGAAGAGCGAATGAACTTACTCCTTTTAGCGTCCTTCCTCCAATGCAAAAGATCCTGTCCCTGACAGTAGCCATCCCGTGCTCACAGCGGGTGAAAGCCATGGCACTGTTGCCAATCCAGCGTCGGAGGCGAGGGAGGTAGCTGTAAGTGTCTCGTATGGTTTTGCCCCCGGAGAAGCCCCCTGGAAGGAAAGCAGAAGCCTTGAAAATCTGTCTGTCATCCTCTCTGACACCCAGCAAACCTTCCGCAAACATCAGCAGAGCTGATTTTTTTTTTTTAAAACACCTATGAAGCTCAGGTTTAAAATTTCACACCATTCTGGAGAGGTGATGCGGCGTGAAATTTAAAACCTGAGCTTCTTAGGTATGCTGAAGAGGAATAAAAAAAAAAGACCCCTTCCCAGTTGCAGCTCTTTCTGTAATAATTTTCCACAAAAGATTTTTGAATAAAGCTCTTGGGGTATTTCAGGTGTAACCAGGAACAGCTTTAATGAGGGAATCTGCTTCCAGCACGCGCAGTCACAGAATAGTGGTTTGAAAGGAAAGTGTTCAAAGCTCTTTGAACTTTGGCTCGTTGACAGAAGGTCACAGCCCAGCGGCCAGTGCTGGTGGCAACTTTTTTCTTTACTAGGCACTCATTTGTGCATTTTAGGGATGCGTTACAAAAAGCTCCTTGCAGAGGAGGGTGCTGCTGTGGGGAGGGCCGTGCCTGCCTGCTGAATTCCCGCCTGCAGGCAGTCTTTGCAAAGGGGGAAGACGGTATCTCGTGTTGGAAGTAAGCCCCAGCTCACATGGGCATGACACTTGGTCTGCCTGGAGCTTGGGTTTAAATCCCGTACGGAAGTGATGCTCCTAATTGTTCGGTTTGCTTGGGCAGGGCCGTGGGCTGGCCAAATCCAGTTTGCAGTTACCCCACTAGTTCCGAAGGAAGTGGATGCCACAGGTAGGTAAGGGTATGGTGGTATCCAGCCTAGATCACTACGGTGTGTTTGAAGCTCTGCGAGGCAATTTTGTCCTTGCTCTCTGGTGGGAATCGAGACCAACAGAGGTTAACTGGGGCTTGAACCCGAGCCCCAGGCATTGCCCAGCTGACCCATTGTCTGGCCAGGCTGCTGTCGGCGGGGTACCCCCCTGGGCCGGACACCCCCCATGCTGCCTTCCCGGCCCCTGGCCCTCGGGCCTGCCACCCCGCACAGAGCCGTGCCCGGCACTGCAGCTCTGCGGCTGAGGTTAGGCTGGACTGGATGAGTGCAGCAGTCGCAGCTGGCCCTCACTGGTTTGCAAAGCCAGGAGCCTACAGCGACGACAGAACGGCCCGGGACTGGTAAATGTAGAGGCAATAACACAAAGAGCACAGCGCTCTCCCTGGGACAAACCAAAGGTTATCTTTCAAGTCCGAATTAGTACCCGCAAAAGCTGAAGCTCCCACAGTGTCCTGAAGCATTTCAGCCCACGCTGCTCCGCTGCTGAGCACACCGCACCATCTGCCAGCAATCCCCTAACAGCTGAGGACCCCTTGCAGGGCAAGAGCTGTACGGGCTCGGTGGGTAGGAGGGTTAGAGCCTGCGTTGTGCTGCTTTTTGTGCCAGTTAACAAAGCAGCGCAGCAGGGTTAGTCCCACATCTTCCAGTCAGATGAATGGCAGGGTTTAATCCCACCCCCAGCGCTACGGCAGCCTGCTCCTGGTTTACTGTTTCAGACAGGAAAGGTTTGGGATTTATTGCAAGGTCGAAGGCGAGTAGGGGTGTGGATTGCAAGCAGATGATGTGACCTTTAATGTCATGGAAAGAAAATAATTCCTGCCATTCCGGAGGGCAGTGAGGCTGTGCTCACCCAGCAGGAAAGGGACACTGGAGCTGTGGGTGTTACTGGTGTAGGTGCAGGCTTAGACTGCGACATTAAGATGCCAGCAAAAATCAGTGACGCTATATGAAAATACAGTGCTTTCTGCTAGCTCTGTCACCTGAAATGTAGAGAATTCCCTTGTGGGTTGTGCCTGCGTGATCAGCAATCGGCGTGGGGAAAGCAGCCCCAAACTCCCACTTGTTGGCCGCGGGCTGGTACAGTTCCACGGTGCGGGTGAGGGTCCCCAGCAGCGTCCCACCACCCACGGCGAAGATGCAGTCAGACAGCACGTCTGCGTGGAAGCGTGTCCGTCTCTCCAGCATGCTGGCGACCTGGAGCCAGGACGCGCTGCGGGGATCAAATCGGAAAACCTAGGATCACAGCAGATGGGCGATGGTTAGCAGAAAGCAGGTGGCTGTCTTGCCTCTCCTCTGGCTTCAAGAACAGATAAATGTTCTCCCTGGGCTGGGGAAGGTTTTATATTCAGACCTGCTGAATATAAACCTTCCAGTGGCAGCCAGCTGATGCAGCGGTCCCTCTCCAGTGGAGCCGTGAGCTCAGTTACAGCCTTTCCGCAGGCCTGCGGGGCTCTGGGAACAGGCTGTGCTCTCAGCTTGCAGCAAGCAGGAGGGGAAACACGTTGGCTTAATCAAAAACCAGCTAGCGTGTGTCAGCTGAGAACTGTGGCAGTGAGATTTACACACGCACATTTTCATCTCTGCTTCTGTTTGAGTGTGGAGTCAGGAAAGCGGCTGAGCTTTGCCCGCTGCTCTCGCCTAGAAGGCAGCAGTGGCCTCCCCTCTCCTCGTCCCTGGTGGCATCACCGCGGGGGCACAGCACCTCTGCTAAGTCTCAGCTTCCACTCGTGTCTCATTCAGCAGCAAATTCGTCCCTGCGGCTGTGTGGTCAGGCCTGGCTGGAGAGCCCAGGTCGCTGAGCACAGGCAGTGCCTGCAGCCCCGCATGTGGCGAGTGCTGCAGCCCCGCTGCCTCCACACCCTCCTGCCTCCGGGGCAGCCCTGGGGAGCTGCTGTCGGCAGCGGCACGCTGAACCACGAACAGTGCTGAAATGAGCCCCCACGGAGCATGGGAAACTAAAACACGCTGGCTTTTCTAGCAAGATCACTGAAGCCATCTAGGAAAACATAAAATCCTGCACAAGCCTTTTTACTCTCCAGGCAGCAGGGGAAGGTTCTGGGAGCTAAAGCAAATTTGCCTTTTAAGGGCAAAACCAAGGAAGGAGCAGTTCTCAAGTGGTGTGTTAGGCTTTAACCGTGCCTCCCGAGCGCGAGTCCCATGGCAGCAGCAGCGGGGACAGGGGAAGCAGTGATGGAGTTGCTCGACTGACTGGCATGGACCTGGCTGAACCTGTGCTGTGGAAGTTGTGTCCAGATGAGGATGACAATTTACAGTAGGAGCAAGGTGAGACCAGGGCAGGACCCGATTGCTTCCCAGAGGGTTTGGAAGCCGTATTCCCAAGGGCTTTCAGTACTGCATGGAGCACTAAGAAATATGTAGAGGTGGAAAGATGTGTGGTGGGCAAGAGGAGTGATTCCCTCCCTTCCTCACCCAGCCATTTTGCCAAGGCTAAAGGTTTCTCGTGTCCTACCTCATTTGACGGCTGCTTTCCTGTGGGATCAAATTTGCGCTGTCCCCCGATGACAAAGAGGAAGCCACCGACGACGGCGACGCAGTGGTTGTACACTGGCACGCAGAGATCCCCGACCTTGTGCCAGGTGCTGCAGCTCTGGTCTGCAGCCCACATCTCTCTGCACACGCAGTTGTCAGCGGCTCTGCCGCCGGCAACCAGCAGCACGGCGGAGCCGGAGCGGAGGTTCGTGCTCCGGCTCTGCAGGACTGGCTGAGCGTACGGCTGGGAGTGGTAATTCAGAGCCTCCTGCAGGTACCGTCGGCAGCCGGAGTCCAGCCTCATGAGGGGCATCTCCTGGACACAGCTCTGCAGCTCCCGTAAAGGGATGAGCGGGAATCTTACGCGCCTTAAAACATCCGCTGCGTCTTTCAGCCGCGTCCGGTCGTGCTGCAGCCAGCTCACAGCGGCTCTGAACAGCTCCAGCTCGCTGCATCCCGCCGTGTCCGTCCTGTCTAAAATCTCACAAAGGGTTTCTCGGTCCAGGTCTTTCAGGCACTGAGGATCAGCCAGGATCTGTTTGTAATGCTGCCCTACACAGCACATGGCTTTCTGTCTCAGCTCTGCTGGGCCAAGTTTTTTAGCAATGTTAAGAACATCCATGCAGTTCTCACCATTCAAGCAACCCTCCAGAAAACGGAAGCACAGCTGGATCACCTCCCGAACCAGGAGGATTTCTGCAGCTTTGAAGGTCTCCTCGATATTCTGTAATGAGAGGTCTAGTTTGTTGGAGTAAATGAAGTTGAGAACGTTCCTCAGCCCGGCAGCACTGACGGCCTTCAGCCGGACGTTACCATCCGGGCTCCCCGCTCTCGTCACGTTTCCAACAAACAGGATCTTGCAGTAATTGCTTGCTGACGCTAAAACGATCTTGTGGGCTGGAAAGCAAACCCCTTCTGCCTCCAGCGTCACGTCGCACAGCGCGCCCTGCGAGCGAAGGCTGCTGAGCCCTTCCAGGAGTTTCGCGAGGTAGGTGTCCGACACGAGCCTGGCCGTGCCGGCCTGCGGGCTGAGCAGCATCGCTCCGAACGCTGCGTAGCCCGGGAGCACCCCCCAGGACTCTTTGCCGCACGCGCTCAGTGCATCTCCTGGGCTGTCTTCTGCAGCCGAACCAGCGGTTTCATGCTTCGAAGGAGCTGAGGCTGTGCTGCCCACGCCACGGAGCCATCCGAAAGGCAGCAGCCTCCGTCCTCAGCCCGGTGCCGTGTGCCTTGCCGAGCCGCGCCAGCCCGTTTCCAAGTGGAGCTGTTGGTGCTGGCTATCGCACAAAACCCGCAGTGTTTGTGGGTTTTGCCTGTGGGCTGTGACACTGGCAGCAGTGGACGGCCACTGGCGTAGCCGCATTCCTCCTCCTCGCTATCTGGTAACTACCCATCCGCACAAAAAGCGGCGCATTCTTTGGCAGCTCCCCAGCTATGCTTCGCCGGGCCGCCCGGTCAGGTGCTCTTTCGTCTGGGCAAGCCTGCACACGCCATCTTTCCCTTCCTGAACAACAGTCAAACAAAATCCTGTCTGTGACGTGCCACCCTCGGCCCTCTCACTGAATTTGATGCATTCAGATGGCAGCTGCTTTCAGGGTGGGGGCGGGGAGGTCTCAGCAGTTGCGTCCCATTCCGTTGGAAGCATTCTGCTAACGTCCAGTACGCAGCCTGCTCCTGGGAGCGTCAGGGACCGGAGGCCAGGGCTCTCCCAAGGACCAGCAAGCCAGTCAGTTGGCTTTGGGCACGAGCGGAGACAGCAGAGAGCATCTAGGAGCCTCTTCCTCCCTGTGGGTACAGCAGAAGCAAAGGGCATCACGCAGCCAGGCTCGAGACGCGTGAAAGCTTTGGCACAAAGCTGGGGTTGCAGCCCAACGCTGGCGCAGGCCCTGCTAGCTCTGCCCATCCGGGACAGCTACCCCTCTGCTGGGTCCTGGCCCTGGGGCTCACGCGGGAGGCAGTGGGTGAGACAGCAGAGGTGCTGACGGGCTGCTTTGTGCTGTGTTCCCACCTTGCAGGGGTGTTTTACAACTCCTCCGGCTCCACACAGTGTTACGACATATACCAGCTGTACCAGGCCTGCGCTGACCCCACGGGCTGCAGCATCGGCTCAGACGCCGAGGCCTGGGACTACCAGGTGAGGTGCTGGGACACCAGCAGGTCCCAGCTGCTGCCCTGCTTATCCCCCAACACCGCGACACCTCTTGCACCTCTCTTAGGTTTGCACCGAGATCAACCTAACTTTCGAGAGCAACAACGTGACCGACATGTTCCCCGCGCTGCCCTTCACGGAGGCCATGCGTGAGCAGTACTGTCAGAGCAAATGGCGCGTCAGGCCACGGGCACGCTGGCTGCAGACAAACTTCTGGGGAGGAGGTGAGTTGTGCTGGCAGCTCATCCCTCCGCAGTCCCCTGCCCACCTGTCCCCCTCTGAGCTCCGTGGGGACGGGCGCAGCACACCAACAAGTCCTGGCAGAAAGTCACAGCCTTGTGCTGACCTGAGCCAAACAGACCTTCCTGTACCTTTGTGAGACAGAAGCGGAAAACCTAAAAACTGCCAAGAATTTGTTTTGTTCTCCTCTGTTTTCTGCTCTCAGCCACATTTGCTGCAGCAGCCAAACATGTCTGGGTAAAGGGGCAGGAAGGAGGCCTCTCACATGTCATCTCTCTGAATTTCAGACCTGAAAACTGCAAGCAACATCATTTTTTCAAATGGAGACTTGGACCCGTGGGCTGGAGGTGGGGTAAGCACGCGCGCGCACCGAGCACAGAGAGCAGCTTTCCAGGGGACGCACCGCATCCCGCTCCCTTTCACAGCCGCGCTGGCGATTCGTCTTTAGCCCACTTGAGTTCCTGCAAGCGGCTGTTTTATGCTGAGCCATTCGGGAGCCTCGGGACGTTAACGATGGACACACTGAACAGAGTCCATCAGCCAGGAGAGCTGATGCAGCAAAGGTGGCTTCACTAGCGCAGACAGAGCAGGAGCCTCCTCGCCCAGCACCCGGGGTCCAAACCACAACTGTCACGTTCTGATGCCGAGACTTGCTCGGAGTGCTGGCAGCCGAGTGCTCCTCGCTGTCTCCAGGCTCAGCAAACCTTGCGATACCCAGCAGTTGCTGTTAGCAGCGACTCGAACCAGGGCCCGTTTTGGCTTCAGAGTGGTGGCAGAGCTCTAGTTTAACACTTAAAAATGACGCAGAACTGGATTTTGAGTTAGTTGAGCTCCTGATTGTAAGGCAGGAGTTCCTCGGTTTAGGCTGGCCTGGCAATCCCAGCTGCGCAGGGTGTGTGGGCCCAAGGGTGCCTGTCAGTGCAGACCGCCTGTACTGGAACGGGCTGACAGTGTTCATGTGGGGGAAGCCTTGGCTTCGTTTGAGACAGACCATGTGGCTCGTTAGGACTGCTGGCCACGCACGCAGTATCAGCCGTGCCAAGGTCTCTGCCCCTGCTTTTCCTCAGTCCTGCCCAGCTCGTCTTCCAGTTTTCAGAACCGATGTCCAGTTCTGCCTGGTAACATGGCGAGGGTTTCTCTCTGCTCCTTCTCTTTCCAGATAAACAGCAGCCTGAGTCCTTCACTAATTGCGTTGACCATTAAAGGAGGCGCTCATCACCTAGATCTCCGGTAAGTACTGAACTCTCCTTTGGCCGACAAAATCCTCCTGCCCTGGGTGTTCGATCTTAGCTGGCCGCAACGAACCCAGAGATGCTTTGAGTAAAGGGGGCTGGATACCAGACTGCTGCAGCGTCCCTGTGGAGGAGCAGTCGTCTTCCCCAGCACGGGGCACCGGCAGCCTTCAGGGAAGCCGGGCACTAAGCTCACGTATGCTCCTGAGAACGTGTCCTTGCACAGGGATTGGCACAAGCACGTGACAGCCTGTAGCGACCAGTCCAGCGTCTCTTGGCGTTAGGCATCAGCCTCCAGGCCCAGAGCAAAGGGCAGCAGCCACCGATGCAAGGGAGAGCTGGGGGCTCTCGAGCCAGCCTCCCAACCTCCCCGTGGGTCTGATGCCGCAAGTTGTCTTGCAGGGTGTAGACACAAAGTAGAAACCAGATAACCGCTGTCCTTCAGTTCCCTGCCTTGGCTTTCCCTGCGCAGAGGCAAGGAGCTGCTGCCCGCTGACTGTCTCGCACTGCTCTGCTTTCTCTAGAGGACACAACGCAGCCGATCCCCCGTCCGTCACAGTGGTGCGCAAGCTCGAAGCCAGCATCATCGACGGCTGGGTAAAATCCGCACGGATGGAACAAGCACGGGAGCAGCGCTGGGGCGCGTCCGCAGGCAGGCTCTGAACACGTCCGTCCCCACAGCCCGGTACAGCGCGGCGAGAACCTGCCGAGCTGCGCCCGTGCTGCTGCCTCTGCTGCGACAGGGGGATTCGCCTTTCTGAAGCATCCCACCTGCCTCCATCAAGCATCAGAAGAAAAGCAAAAGGCCAAGCCACCGACTGAAGCCGAAACCACACTGTGTGTGTGGGTCTCATGCTCACCCCCGGAATGAGAAGGGATTATTAATGGTGGAAATAATAAAAGCTTGCCTGAAAGCCCCAAAACTCATCACTGTCCTAAATATTATGGTTGCAGTAGCCACCTTAAGGTTGAAGCTAAATTGTTTTTAGACAGAAAGTAAATATCAGGTGACTAATGGAAAAGCAGAGGCAAGGTCGTCACTTGCACAGGTTCACAGGGGACTCCTCTAGCGACCAGTTACATAAACCAGGGCTCCCTCAGCCTCACCCAGTGCTGTGGGTTTGGGGTTTTTTTGTTTGCTTTTGTTTTTAACTTACACAAGAGCTCTCCAGTTGCCGAGTTGGAGATTCCCACACAGTAATCCCAGTGTGCACTGCTGGCACTCAGCAGCTGTGTATTAGTGACCAGTAAAGCACACTTCCACTTCAGACATCGTCAGATGTTTTTTAAAATAAATTACAAGTTTATTAAAGTGTATGATATAATTTCATGGCTTGGTAATATAACCAAAGAAGATAAAAGAGGCTACTTCTCACCTTCCTGGGTGGAGTAAACTCATCTTTGCAGATAACAGGTGGATTCTTACCTACTGGAATTACTACGCACCAATAAATACTAGCATAACTGCAAAAATATTAAATCCTGGTAATCAATTGGGTGTCTCCGTTGATCCATTTATAATGATTTTACGAGTTAGCAGAGAAGCCTCCCAGGTCAAAGGCTTACATCACGTACGCAGGCGAAGCCACAGCGTTGCTGCAGCTGTGGTTACGCTGCTCAAACCCGAGGCTTTGTGCTGAGTGTTTGCACTGCGGGGTCCTCCCCTCCCTGCCACCACCGCACGCCTGGTTCCCAGAGCTACCACGTCAGTCGCCGATGCTATTTCACAACAGTCAGGTGCTGACAAAAGTGTCTCTTCATACGACCTGCTTACCTCTGCCCTGTTCTTAGGCACTAAAGGCCAAAACTGCTGCTGCCCACCCCGCCGAGGAGGGCGGGAGGAGCAGAACAGATGAAGCCCATTTATCCCATCTTTCAGGTACGCAGAAATGAAGGGCAGCACGTGGAAGACCCAATCGGTCAAACTCCAGCCCCCAAAGAAAAACACTTTGGGACTGTTAGTGGAATTACATCCTTGATAAGACCCGCGCCTCCTCCGTTTGTGCTGCTGAGAACCTCTGCACCCCTGCCAAGAGCTGCCCACGTCCCTTGTGCTTGTAGTGAAGTCAGGCTCCAGGTCTGCTGCTGAAACTACGGCTTGCACAGCGCGGCCCCTCCCAGCCTTACCGAGGTGCTGGACTCTGGTATTCACCCCCCACGCTCACAGACCCCCCCCACCTTTTCTGAGTTCAGATTTGCTGTGCCCCAGCAGTTCTTCAGGACTAGCACCACACTAAAAAAAGCAGGCAGCGGTGGCCGTGGCCACAGACAGAGGGGATCACCTCTGGCTTGTCTACAGCAGCATCCTCGGCTCCCCGCAGCAGGCACCCGAATCACACCAGCCCAGCAGCGCGCTGAAGCAGCCAAGGTTCCGGACGAAGTCTGTGAGTCACCGCCTTCGGCCAGGGGCTTGTTTTGTGCCTTTGAGCAAACAGAGGCCCAGGTGCCTTCTGCCCTTCCCGAAAGAGAAGAGTTCTTTAATCCTCTTACAGAGGACTGTACTGATCTCTGACTTCCCTCTTGCGGGCAGAACCTGCCCCAAAGGAATCCACACAGCGTGAGGGACACGAATGGTCTGACTTCTGTGGAAGGATGAACGAAAGACTTTCAGATGCTACCACGAAGGACTAAACAAGATACACGTGGACTCCCATGCAGATGGCAGATGAGCAGCGCTAGAAGCACTTCACAAAAACAGGCTTTGGAAACTGTGGCAGAAGGCTGAAGCCAGTCTGAAAGGGCAGGAGAAACACACAGAACTGGGTAAACGTGTTAGCCGCAAAAACCCATCCTGTCTGCATCCCTTATCACTGCCATGGCGATGGCATAGCACAGACACTCGGCTGCAGCACCAGAAGCGTACCCGTGCACTGAAACACCAGAACAGATTCCAGCCCCTGCAGTTAAGGCTTTGGTTCAAAGAACCACAGAGAACTCGCAAGAAAACTTCTCAAAGACATGCAAAATTTCTGTTGTGCTGGGGAAGCACACCATGGAATTGAGATGGGCTGTGGAGCTCAGAGACTAACCTGACACAACATATTATGTTAATGAAGTAAAAATAAATCAGCAATTAAAGTGACCTCGGCAAAGAACAGGAAGAAGCAGATGAGTTTTTATCAGATTGAGGTTTGTGACATTTCACACGTGACACAGGAGTCTGAAACAAGCATTTGTTCTCAAAAGTAGAGCGCGCTAAACAATCTTAACTTCAGATTTAAAGGACAAAGACCGTAAAGCCACACTTTGCAAAGAGATTCACTTTCCCAGGAAGAATCAGGTAGAAAAAAAATCAGTTGGACCAACAGGCTCAGCTAAAAGACAAGAAGTGTGCTTGGGACAGTGGCCATTTATTCTCTCCTTCCTTTAACTCATTATGAAATGGATTATTAGTCTCAAGCCAATCATGAGGCAAAAAATAACACCGGACTCCCACAGTCCCACTTGTAGAGTCGACTGCATCAAGACTAGTATAAGACTTCAACAACAGAAGATTTTTGGTGAGCACTGATATGTATTCCACTTTCTCAGAAACCTCCTCGTCTCCTCAGCAGGGCTGCCGTATCGGTGCAACGCCAGTCTCTGGAGGTTTTACACTCCATCGCAAAGTCATTAATTAACGGTTCAATACCAGCTTCAGTCAAAGGCACAAGGCCAAAGCAACACAAGTCAGCAGGGCCTGAATAGTCTCACTGAATTACTGAATTTAACTTTTTTTTTCTTTTTCTTTTTTTTTTCCCTGCTCTCCAGTTTTAAGCCTTCAACTTTTAGCCAAAGCTCAGCCCCTGAGTAACACAAACCTCCTCCACAAACAAAAACACTGAACGTGTTTCCTCCCACATTTCAACAGCATTTTCCTTCTTTGCTGTTATGTCAAAGAAAACACAAGTCTTAGAAGCAAATCAGTTGTGCAGACAAAGGCTACAGCTACTGGACTCCACTGCACGCAACTGGGAAACTAATTTCCAGGGTCGCTGGTGGCACGTGGACTGGAGGAACGTCAGTATTCTGCACAGACTTGTCACATCTTGCAAATCCCAGGGTCCCTCTGATGACAGAAAAAGGTGCATTTAAGTAATTTTTAAAATTTCCCCGTTTCCATAAGCCATCATTAGTGCATGGAATGATAAATATTCTTTAGAAGACTTAAATAGTGGTCCCAAGGGTAACTTCTGACACCAGCAAACAGAATCGATCAGCACAAAACAAATAAAGATGCATCTTACTTTACAAATCAAAGGTTACAAATACCATAAAATACACAAACCCCCCTCAGCCACTGGAAAATTCACCATTACAGCCAGATTTCATTAGTTCTGCTTAGCAGCCCCAGATTTAGAGGGGACTGTACCTCACTGTCGCTACCACACACCCGCGTACTTCCCACCGCTCCCACTAAGGCGAGCGGAAAGGACATTTTGGCGAGAACAGCCTCTTTGAGAAGTCTGAACAAGCACATTTCTGAGAACTTCTCTATCAATACAGGACTGTCCAAGTAGCTACAAAATGAAAAGGAAAAGCACTACAGAAAGCTGATTTCCAAATTCACGGTTTAAAATCTATTTGCACATATAAAAATGAAAGATGCCAGGCCTCCTGTAAGATTCTTAAAAAAACCTGGGTCTGCTTTGTCTTCAAGCAAGTAACAGATTTCACTAAGTCTATCAGGACCAGGAATTGTTGCAACACATTTAGACTGTCTGCTTTTGATACGACTCATGAAAATACTTGTACCCAAAGTACTCCCAAGGAGAAAAAAAAAAAAAAAATCAAAATTTCTCCACAGTCCAAAACATGATGGATAACATGAACTTTTCTGTGCAGTTGTCAGCTTGTTTTGAGTGAACAGACACCTGACAATGCAATATCTGGACAGGGAGGGACGGAAGGAGGCTGACTTAGACATCATGTGCTCACCAGCTTTCCCAGTGCCCGACCTCAGAAAGCAGCTTTCAGTCAGAATACCTGAGTCTAACTGATGCAATATATAAATGCACGTGTAGTTTCATTTGCGTTTCACATTATCTCCTGCATTCCTGCAGATAAGTTAAAAAACTGCAATACCTCTACAAAATTATATACCACTGAGCCAAACCAGCAGCAAATTCTCTTCCATCGTTCATTTCAGCCACAGCCTGAACAGATTGTTCAAAGTGCTCTATAAAACCAAGACGCGGCACAACAGACGCTTTGCTGCCACTTCCTCCTTTGGAATGAGCTCGGAGTATCAGCAGCAATTCCGACAGCGTTGCTTCTACCCGGGACAACGTTACAGTTCTTTGTCTATTCCATTTAGCACCTGAAACGCTGTCCGTTCTCACGAAGGAATGGTGCTGTGACCGAGTGCTTCAGTGAATCCAGAATAAACCAGAAACCTGTCGGCTTATTCCTTCTCTCCAGGGACAACTCTGTGCTGTAAGACACCTTGCTGCATTCCCAGTATTCAATGAGCATTTAGTAAGACTGACATAAGTGAGTTCTGGTTCACCAGAGCCCCATGATCGTCGTGGTCCACACTACAATTGTTCTCTGAACCTCATCATCAATACCAGGAAAACCAGCTTGGTAGGACATGGCTTGTCCATCCCAGAATGCGGGAGGAGATTTAAGACTGACATGACTTCTCCAAACCAGAGATGCTTTCCCAAAGGTTTTGTTTGTTTGTTTTAAGCCAAAAAAAGGTGCAATATAGCATCTCTCCTCAAACCCTGAAAAGTAAAGTGACTTCAAGATAAAAATGCCACCATTGGAAGGTCTACTGACACCCAGTCTATGCTGGCACCCAGATCGGGAGTGGATGAGCTTCCGTGTTAAAGACGTATTTGTCAAGGTTGATTAAGTCTATGTCGTCTGAAAACAGCAGGAACATGTATTTGAGCGTTTCCCCAAGGAAGAAGCTCTCCATCTTATCCCGTGGCTCTGGATTACTAGGATTCTGAACGTTGTTAATGGAAGTATAACCACCTGTAGGAACCTGTGCCAAAAAAAAAAAAAGGCAGAATTTTTCTATATTTCAATAATTTAAAATAAATTATTTTCACTTCTTACCATCCAGATGCACTTGGAGACAATAAATGACAAGGAACAGATCAGCATGTTTTTCATTTCATACTTGTTTCTCATTTACATCTAAGACTTCAGTTATGAAAAAATTCTCATTGCATTTTAAAAGAAACCATGAGGATAAAATGAAGCAAAATGTCCATTTCCACTTAATGTAAAGAGGTATCACACAGAACATCCCACTGACAAATGCACACAAAGTAACTAGTGCAACTTCTACATTAGAGTTGGTCAAAGTACCATACTACTTCTCTTAAGAGCAGACCATGGACGTTTACTGACCACTGGCAGGCAGGCCACACGTTTACAGCGTGTCAGTGACACCCCCACGAGCACTGCCGTCAGCACGAACACAAAAACCCCTCCATTAAAGCATTCACACCATTTTGTGGCCTTTTTTTTCCCCCCCAACTTCAACCAAAGGGTTCTTTCAATCCAGCCAGGTCCTTCTCAGCTTCTGAATTCTATAATACATTGCAGCAGAGATTGTAACAGCTTCCAAGCAGACGTAGAGACACTTTGGCAGTCTGCATACAGCTTCTGCATTTTACTTTTTCATCAATACAAGGTCTTTCCCTGAAAGTACCAAGTAGCATATCTCAAACCGTAAGGCACTGCCTGAACTTCATTTTTCTGTGTTTTCTTATGAATTTCCCACAGGTATTTGATGACTCGCAAAAGAGAGCAGGTTTGCAAAGTTCTTGTTAGAGAGCAAATGAGTGAGTACAGTCCTGACAGAACAAGGTCATTATAAGCTGACCTTACCCGTGTGTATTTATTGAAGTTCTGCAAGATTTCCCAGCCCCAGTCCTGGTATTTCTTATCACCAGTGAATCTGTACATATAAAAAAGGCTTTCCACAGTTTCTGGTCGCAGTAAGTTGTGCCTGTCTGCAGGCTGCAAGAGGAAAAAAAAGGCAAGAATAATTCAGACAGAGAATTACCTCACGGACACATGCAGGAAGAAAAACACTGATTCCCCTCTCCATGTACCTCAAAGAGCTTATTATGCACAACGCAGCTTCTAAACACAGTACAGGGGTAATGACAGTCAGAGGCCAGGGTACACCTAGAGAGCGAGGCAGAAGAACAAGCTGCTCCACAGCTGAGCACATCCCCAATATCCAGCTGGGAGCAGAGAGAGAAGAACCATCGATTCGCAGTTCAGGCCAGCTATCTGCTCACCTTGATTTCCACATCTTTGTGGCCCTTTTGTGCATGAAGATTGAAGTGTACAATCTCCGGACTCAGGCCTGTCTCCACTTGAGCGTACATCTGGTAACAGGTTTCTATCAGGGCTTCAGCCAGCTTCATATGATCAGCAGTCAAACCATTGTGAGCTCCCAGTGCCAACGTACCCGGCAAAAAGCAAACCAAGTGATCCTGCAAGACACGACAGCTCTCACTGGGGAAAAAAACACGCAACAAACGGGTATTTGTGTGCGCGCTTCTCTGTGTCCCTGTGTCTCTATGTGTGTGTGAGTCTTTTTCTCTTTTTTTTTCCCCTTCTTTCTCTTCTTCAAAACACACTTCAGGTACCCAGAACCTGAGGGTAGCCTTTTAGCAATCTGATGTAACATAGCATGAGGCAGGCAGCGTTATTACAGAGACATCGTTAATTTGGAAAATGTGTGTTTTTATGTCTGGTTTCTGCAAGCAGCGTCTGAGGTCAGGGCAAGGGCAAAGAGCATGTCTTTCCGATCACCAACTCATGAAGCAGCGTGGGCAGAATCACCTAAAGGTTTCTCGATAGAGACAACTAAAGGGACAACATAAGGGAGAAACCGATCATCCAAATTTCATTTTAAACTTAAAATGGAACAGAGATGGGAGTCAGCCACAGAAAACAGAGCTTTGGAGCCGAGGGAGAGGTCAGCTGAAGGAGATTTTCATCATTCTGAAATAATTACCCTGGCATTATTGTCAGAGAGACAACATCTGCAGAGACCATTAGATCCACTGATGTAACTGGAAAGCACTGGTAAGCTTTCAAGCACACTTCTGCCTGAAAGTCTGCCCCTTTCTTCCAACTTTGTTATCTGGGGCACTAAGCAGCCATTACCCCTCAGGTCTGCAGAGCACCAAGGAAGCAAGAGCACCATTTTTCTAGCGAGTCTGGGATACAGCTGACCCCCGTTGCCACAACTCGCTCTCCTACGCTCACTCTCTCATTTCCAGCCCGCTGAACGCCACAGGCGCCTCGAACAAAACATCCGAGGCTCTTGTACGTGTCTGTGCGGCAGAGGGGCACCTGAGGATGACTGCGTGGAGAGCATCCCTGTTTGCCTTCCCAGGACAAAGCAGCATCAATGACAGGGCTGCAGGGACGTTCCTTTCTCAGTTTTCACTTGCTACAGAAAACAATTTGTTCAAAAGACAAGAACTGTGCAACATTTGTAAACAATCGAGATTCATTTAGTTAACTTTCCAAGAAAGCTGAAGTGTCAGTCAGTTGAAGAACATATCAGAAAACAGACTGTATAAAATGTCAGAAACTGATCTCCAGCAAAATTCAGTCTGCAATACAAGACTGACTGTCTTCCTCCAGGGGCTAATCCATCTCTGACCTGGTGAGTGTAAGAATTACCGATTACTATCACATATGGGATTTCAGCCAGTGCTTACCATTCAGAATGGAAGCTCAGGTGTCACCACCCCAAAGCATCATGAAAGCACCCCGGTGCACAAGCAGCACCTTTGCAGATCTCTACAATCTTTGTCCAGTCCTAAAGCAAATGGTTAAGGTTGGCGAAGGTCAACACAGACATAGGAGACCAACATCCCCCCACTCCTCGAGCTGGCCAGGGTAAGATACCTGTCAAGCCTTTCACCCCGTAACAACCAGTTAAATCCCAACACGCTGACTCCCTGGAACAAAAGCAAGTGTACTGAGGCGTGCTGAAACCCACGCCAAACTCATCTGTCTGAATTCAGTTCTGTCATGTCTTGGGATGGAGAAGCTCCCTCTACCCAAAACTCAAGACTCTGGTCTCGCTCACAGCAGCTCTGGAGAGCCTTTGGGAAATTCAGATGCAAGAAGCACTGAAAATCTCAAAAACACGACATCAAGAAACCAAACAAGTCAAAGAAATCACTAAAGCTCACTTCAGGTATTGACAAAGTATGCATAAGGCTACACATACATAAACAATGCACCACTAATCTTAAAAAGCCACACACACATACAATACCTGCACTTGCATCAGATCTTTAACTAAAACATCTTCATTAAAGAGTAGGGATGCACAAATTAAGAGCAGGGAGTTAAGATCAATCAATTTTCCCTACAGCAAACAGCATACTATTTTACTCACTAACCTACATGCAGGAAAAGAAACAAATGTCATGAATGGACACAACCCTCCAAAATCATCAGATTTCTTGTTTTTTTAAGACCCAGTAACACAATATCAGATCACCTGCTTCTTTTGAAGGGAAGTCTGAAAAGCCAGGTGTGCAAGTGTCCATATATATTTTTAAATTACAGAAAAATAAGTACTGCCCCAACAGTTTCAGACACTGGGATTTTATGACCAAAACAGAAAAAAAGAGAAAGAAAACTCGACTCCAGCATCAAAATGTTCAAACCTACAGGAACACAAACGGATTTTACGAGAGTAACTCAGAGAGAAGGCCCCGGGTTTGCACAGGTGACTGGGCTCCACAAACTCCGTACTGCCATCACACCGGCTGTACACATCCACACAGCCTTGGCTGTCGGGGTTGTTTTTTGGGTTTTTTTGTCGGTTTGGTTTTGTTTTCTTTGGAGGGGGGAAGGAGGAAAGATAGCACAGAAGTTTTGAATTTGCCTGTCCATAGGTTTTGGTGGGGTTTTTTTGGTGGTGGTTTTTCTGTTTTCTTTTGTTGTTTGTTTTTGTGTCTTGTTTTTTTTTTTTAAACACACTTGTGCTTCTTACCATCTTGGCACTGAAATGGCCGTGAGCAAGCTCTCCTACAAAAGTCAGCTTCTTGGGCTCTGATCTCTGAAGAAGATGCTTTTTCACGCCTTCTATGGCTCTCACGTAGTCTTCCAACAGTCTGTGAATTAAAATCATTCCCAGGTGGCTCACACACATGCAGTAAGAACACATTTAATCATAGCTGATGTTCAGCACTCTCCTTTTGAAGACTCTTATTTCAATCTAAAGAACAATATTTAACCAAATGTAAAAACTGACAAAAAACCTCAAAGTCGCCTGGATATTAATTAGTTATCGCTACCATGCAGTAATATTTGGTTTACTTTTCAAGTAAACTCTAAATTTAAGCATTAAAGAAAATATACCTGCAACTCTGTTTCTAGGCAGTAGCCATATTTTATTTCAGGAATCCTTAGATTCCTGGACTACAGTAATTGAAATCACAGAAAATCTAGGCTGGTAAGGACCTCTGGGAGGTCTCTACTGCAATGTTTGACCCCTCTCGTTGTGAAACATTGTTTCACAGTATTTAACAGGAATTTCCGTGGTTGCAAAGTACTTTTATGTGGAAAAACCCTGTTGAATAATTCCATTTTGAGGCTCACAAAATGCCGTCGCTGATGGTCCCCAAGACGAGGGTTCTCCATTTACAGCGAGGTCTGGCTTGGAAGAGGCAGCAATGCAAACCTTCCCTGTAGAGATGCACCTGCTCTGACACAAAGAAATGCCTCAGAGGGGCACGTTGTCACTCCACGTGCATTAAACCCCTCGACATGAACAAGTCCAACATAATTAGCTTCTAAGTAGACAGAAACTGCTTGGATGTTTTGTCTTTTTTTGGAGGAAACCTTTTCCAACACCTCTAATTCCTCTGCTCCTTGCATTCTCTTCCACTTAACCAGTGCAGAGAAGAGAAACATAAGAGACCTAATGCAAAGTTCATACAAACATCAAACTTCAGCCTCTTGTTACAAGAAAAGTGATTCCTTAGCAACTAAATCTCCCACCTCCACCATCTTCTAGGATTCACCTTTCCCTAACAAACCCAAAGACACAGACATCACTGGTGAAACGGAGCATCACCGGTACTTCAGAAGTGTCTAATTATGCTCCGTATCTGCTGCAATGACTGAATTCTCTTCTCCTGTTTGTAACACTCCCCATATCTGATGCAAGGAGGAAGAAAAGTTTTCGGAGGAGGAGGAGGAGTTTTGAGATCACACCTAACTCTCACCCTGTTTTGACTTCAAGTTACCACAGGCCTTCTTGCTTGCTTAGCTTGTTTGTAAAAACAGTGACGTTTTCAGTTGACTGTTGGGCTCATACAGCATTTTTCTTTCAGCAGCAAACTACAACAGTTAAGTTTTACAGCTCGCATAATTCTCACACCACTACGAGAAGCAGAAAGAACTTACTCATTTTCCTTTTTCCCACCCTGAATCCATTGCTTGAGCAAATACTCGTAGTAGCTGTCGGCTCTGGCTCCCAGCGTATAGACACCCAGGTGAGTGAACTGCCCACTGTTGGTGTTTATGAACATAGGCACTAGTCCGTCATTTTTCCCTGAGAGGGTGTGAACATGCTTCATCACCTCATCTACAGCTTTCTAAAAGAAAGAAAACAGCAAACATAAATTACAGGTATAAACGATGCACAAAATAGCGGCTACCAACGTCAGGCCAATAACAAAGCTGTAACTATTCCTCCTCACATTAGCATCAGGATCATCAAGTTCAGCTCATGCAATACATCAAATACAGGATTTCAACTTTCTGACTCTCAAACAATGACGTTCTGGGTACATTTAGGTACTCTGAAATATTTATAACTGTCTCCTTTTCTCCAGGTAAGCCCACCCGAAAGCCAGTACTCTGGCAAGGGGCTATGATCTGCCTTACTCATGTTTGCAAAGCGGAAGTCCAGCTAAAACAACGGCGTGCATCATGCCATAGCTAAAGCTTCTTTCAATCACTTCAACACTCCAGCCGTGGATGAGTTTAAAACAATAACACAACGTCGCCAAACAAACAGAAGAGTGGAAAATATTCTTTTCTCTGGAATTATTTTTATTTCAACTAGCATTTCCTCACAGCGTGACCTGGTGTCAGACCCTTACCTAGCGAGTCACATTTTAGTTCCTTGGATGGCAACACCCAGGTTTTGTTCTTCACATTTAGATAATGGCATCAAGAAAAGGCACGCGGAATTCCAACAACATTAAGCAAAGTGCAGTTTCACAGTCCCCTGTCTAGCTTAGTATTTTTTCAAAATCTGGTAACCTAGTGTCAAACAAAAATGTCACTGATAAAAACTAGTGGGGTGGGGAGTTTGCTTTGGTTTTGCTGTTTGGGGTTTGTGGTTTGGGGTCTGTTTTTTTCTTTTATTCTTTTTTTTTTTTATCCAAAGCTGTTTCTGAGGGAGAAATATAATTATTCACCTCCACTACTACTTTTTGGTATTTAATAAAATGATTGGAATTACTTTTGTTTCTTTTCCTTCCCTCATTTAGAGTTTCACAACCCATTTAACATCACTTAGAGACTACAGAGACCGCGTGTATGGAGTCAGGAGCTGTGGAGAGGTGGAAAAAAGAGAAAGACGCTGACTGATTCTTTCATACCTGGAATTTCTCATCTCCAGTGAGACGAGAGAGCTCCCTAAACTCCAGCTGAATACTGGTCACCTCTGCCACAGTGCTGTCGGATGTCCAGCGAGGTGGATGTGCAGTGCCCCGGCCAATGTTGACATCAGAGTATGGGATCTTGGAGGGGGTCTTGAATGCTGGCATAAGCCTGTTCCCAATGTCCTTCTACAGAAAACCCAAGAGCACAGGACAAAACAAACAAAACAACAAATAAATAAATATACACACACATCCCTTTAGATTTTCTTTCACCAAGCAGGCAGGAAAAGAGGGAATAGCAGCTTAGTTTTAGATGGTGCATAAAAGCCAAGAATTAAAAAGGGTCACGGATTTATTCATATGAAGGACTCATATTTATTCATATGAAGTTTCTACCTTGCTCCTAGTATCTCACGCCCCATTTGAGGCTGCAATCCCTACGCACTGTGATGCGATTCCGCAGTCACTGACTGCGACTAGCTAATCTAAAGAGGCCGCTGGTGCTGTTAGAACACACAGAGAGCGTGACAAAAGACAACTATTACTCTTTGCCAGCCATTTATTTCCTCTTTTGTTTCATGAACTTTATTATGCTCAGCTCTTCATCAACCGAGCAGCAAGCAACACCTGCTAAAACACAGCAAGGCTCTGAAGTTCTCCAGAGACCAAAGGAAAGTGCAGCCTTAAAAGATTAATGATAAATCCCTTTCCCACCACTTTAAATAGCAGCAACATTTAACTTTCTGATAAATCTTCCTTCAGCTTTGTCCCACATGGCACACATAATCCAGATTCATTTGTCAGACTGGTCACTCACAGCTTTCTCCAGGAACAGGCTATCTCCAGAGAGGTGGTAGGTGCTCAGTAAGCCCCCCAGGATACGAATAGTGCTCTCAAAGAGGTTCACATCCACATTTTTATCAAATACTAAATTGTTTGCTACCCATTTTCTTGCTTCTTCAAACTCTGCAAAGTATAAAAGTAAGTTAAGTTATGAACTTCTGGCATGTTTCAACAACTAGACTAGAGACATTTGTACTCCATATAGCCATGACAGTTACTTATATCTGTCTGCAGAGATCATAATTTTAGGTGGAAAACTAAAATGAGAGCACATGCTGGGAGAATTTTGACTACCATTGGCTTCCTTGTTATTCAGCATACACCACAGCTGCAAACAGCCGGCAACGCCCAGCAAAACAAAGAGTGCCCAACAGCCTAAATAAAGAAGAAATAGAGGAATTCTTTATTTAGATAGTCCAGAAATTGAGATCTTTTGAATCTGTCCGCTAGACTTGTCAGACAAGTAGTTACACTTCCACAAAAGCCTTCTGAACTTCTTAATTAAATCTTTTAAAACCACAGCTGGTATCTACCCCGATAACAGATAACCAGTCCGGTTAACAGCCTTCAGTCTAGCAGTGTCCTGGGGAGCCTGCCTCCCGCTTCAGCACTTCACCCATAAAATCCCAACAGTCTGTAATTTTTTCTCCAGAAACAAAAATGGTTCTTTATCACACTACTAATTCAAAAAGCAATGTAAAAAAAAAAATCAGCCATTTTAGATTCCACAGTCAGCGTAGCAGCAGCACCGCTCCACGACTGGGCCTAACTCCGGGGCGTGCGAGCCAGCTTCGCCTCCACAGTCAGGGGCGCGAGCTGCCCCATGCCTTCCAGCAGCTCCTGCCTGCGAGCAGGCGCAGAACAGCCACCAGCAATGGAAGCCATTCCACAGGAGATTAACTCTACAGCAAAAGGATGCATCTGCGTCCTCACAAGAGAAACATCTTGGATGTTGAGTAAATACTGGATGTTGGGCAGCCTGCGAAGAATCAGAGAAAAATCTCTGCCGTCAGATGCTAGCACGGTTGAACACCACAACAGAAAAGGCAAGGTCCTCTTTCACAGGAGCACTAGCACTCCTCAGCTTACAAGAAAGACTGGCAACCTCAAACAGAACCTCCATTTACACAGCGTTTGTTATTCAGCAGAAACCCCAGGAGCTTTCTAACGCAATCGGCAAAAGAACTGCTATAAAATATGACGAAGACTTCACCAAGAACCCACTTGCAACACATCTAAACTACTAATAATTTATTTTAAAAGCTCTCTGCAGTTCACAATTAATTTTTTATGAAAAAAAGAAAAAAGCATCACACTGTCAACTTGATGAAACTTCAAGAGAACCTGCTCAGGCTGAGAACTGCAGACACATGACACAGAGTTTTCGTTTGCTTTAATATTTTACACAAGCTTCAAAACGTAGACAAGACAGAACCATGAAAGACTTTTGCTGTTTATTGTCCCCTTATTAGCAGTTCTGTTCTTCCTACCTTGACACCAAAAACTGCATGATTAATAAGTTTACAAAGGTGGCTATCTACCAAGATTAAATAGGTACAGTTTCAGAAATTTTTAAATACCACTAAAAAAACCCCTGCACCACAAAAAACTCCAAACAACTCTTAAAATACTGATTAAGCGAGTTTTTTGCAACAGAATTGCAGAATTTTTGGCTTAGTTTTTAAAATCTTTGAAAGTTTTCCAACATAGTCACTTCCAGAACAGCCACGACACACCACGGACAGCAGAGCAGCTCCGGAAGGAGGTGCTGAACACTGCCCTCTCCATCCATCCGCCCCTCACGGAAACCTTCTCAAACCCAGATCTGAAACACTGGTATCAGGTGTGACAAAACACAGCCCAGGAGCCTTCAGGCCAACCAGCTAAGGCTGATGGGCAGAGAGCTTCCAGTGGCTGTAGAACGGCACAGAGATAGCACGAGGGTTTTGGCACAGAAACAAAAATCAGAAGGCTTATTAATACACTCCTCAGTTTCCAGCAGATAAATCCATTGTTATATGTAACAGCGGAATACCTTTTTTCTTCTGGCTCAAAATTCTAGTCCACAAAAACTGGTGTCCCTTAACATAGTTGGAGGTTTCTTTACATTTCTTTTATACATATTCTTTATTTATACATATGTATGTATTTACCCTCACAGGAAAGCTAAACTTCTTGGTCACACGCAATGAATGTTCCCCTCAAAGAACTCTGAACATGTACTGCCTGAATAGGAAGTGAGGAATTCTTTCAGGAGGAGGGAAAAAAAAAAATAAATTACCTTCTTTTAAGCCTAAAATCCACATGGTATCCAAGGCGTCAATTAAGGTAAGCCCGAGCCCAAACCACTCGCTGTAGGACTTGGACAAAGGCTTCAGCTCGTCATGGCCCCAGGCAAAATCCTTGTATCCTTTCCAGGCGTGGTGGAAGGCTTCTATCACCGCCGTCTGACGCTCATTGATGGGCACTGCCAAAGGAAGCCAGCACCTTGCTCAGGACTTCTGCAGCGGAGTTATGCGGCTATACCAAATGCCATTTTGCTGCACTCTACCCAAAATAAACCTTCTTCCAAATGAAATTATCAGCGTAATGGGAAAACCCGCCTCAGGTTATTATTTTCAGCACAGCTTTCCCTCTGCAGAATAACCACTGTTTCTCATCAGCCATTCCACCAGGCAGAAACAGAAATCTCTCCCTGGCAAAAAAAAGTCACTTCTGCAAATGAAATATTAAAATAATCACATGCAGCTGTTCAATGAGCATCACTAAAGCCCAAAGACCCGAAAGTCATGAAGTGTCAGAATTAAGATCATTTAAATCAACCGTAGTTCAGCTGCAGAATACATACGCTTAACAATACTACTCTTGGCTAATTTACCACATACACCATTCTTTCCTGCATCTTCCCCACCTTATTCATTGCTTTCTGCTAAATTTAAAATCAGTTCACAAAATTATTTCTCTTGAACTTTTCATTTAAAACAAAAAACGAAAATTTACATTTTCCATCTTGGGCAAAGCCATGTCTTTTTCCATGGTTCTACTGAAACTTTTGCTCGCAATTTGCCCTGAAGTTGAGCTTAGGTGACACAGCCAACACCAAACATTTCAAGCCCATTAGCTGAAATTTTGAAAAATCATAAACAAAGATTTCTGGAGGGGGAAACACCAAGCAGCGTAACTAACCCCACATATATGAAGCTAGCAAAAGCCAAATACATCCCACTGTAACACGCCACGTTTATCACAGCAGAACGTCCTCTTACGAACCCAGAAAGCAGAACCACAGGGTCTTTACTGCACCAGGACAGCAACTGCACAAACAACTCCTACAGCTTTCTGGGAAGCCTTCAAAATGGTTCTGTTTAATCTGGGGAGGAAATCACTTTCCCAGTATTTGCAGATCAAAAGGAAAACCACTGCGGAGAGAGGCAGCTGACTCTGTCGAGCCCTCTCTCTTTAGACTATCCTTTCCTGGAGGAAAGACGGGAATGTCGGCCTCCTCCCAGAGGCCGTATTTCAAAGATTTGTCACCAAAATTTATTTTCAAATTCTGAAGGCTAATAAGCATGAGGGCTGTCATGGTGGAATAAGGACACTGAAAGGCTTGGATGTTCTAAGTACATAATCTTTCCCGTGCTTTTTGTTGCCTTTAATTAAAACAAATGAGATGTGTATGGGGAGGAATCGCACAACTTCAACCAGAAAAGTGAACGGAAATAAAGGTATCATTAACCGTACTATTTACCTGGTTCTTTCTGCTCTTCTGCTTCCACAGATGAAGGTTTTTCTGGTTCCTTTATTCTACTAGATGGAGGTTCAGTGCTTTGGTCAGGTTCTATCACTGCTCCTCTCCAGCTGCAAAGACAGAGTATTGTAATTAAGACTTAATTTGATCACAGAAAGTCATGTAAATGAATGAGACTTACCTCTGCACTTCCTTGTTCTCATGATGCTTTAATAAAACATGACTTGGATTTTGTATCAAGAATCAAAATAACTGTTGTCCACTAGATAATTTTTCTGTTCAAGGAAAGTAATTTGCACCAGAGAAATTTTACTGGATTAAGAAACGTGTCTTACAGGCTCTTGGAATTTCATCAAATACCTTGGCAATGGAAATTAATAAAGAACGTCTAAAAAGAATTAAAACATCTGACAATGCTGCAGGAGAAATATTTTATTAACTAACAGTTCTGAAACGATCACAGGAGCCACTAACACCAAATGGTACCACACAAATAACGACAATCAAAAAATCATGAATACGCACATTAAAGTACTTGCTTTGGTGTCAAGGTTCGCAAGCCTTCCCTACCACCATGGATGCATAAATCAGCTCTGACAGGTTTTTATTAAGAATCTCCTGAAGGAGAAGTCTTTCAGAATGGACTTCAAGTCAAGCCAAGTTCTTATCAAGACCAGGGAACCTCAACCACTCTGTTTAACACACAGCTATGTCGCCTTTGAGTTCATCCTGCGCCTCCTAAGGGAGGCGGGCTGACAGGACCTTTAAAGTTTATAGTGTTTACAGTCAGCATACCTTATGACATACATAAATCCCATCATTTAGTTTCTTACTTTCGTTCTTTAAATTTGTAACAAGTCTTCACTGTGTTTTCACTGCTCTCCTAAGTTTTCCTGTTACCACCCAGTTAACTCCACGAGTTACAGCGTAAGCGGAAGCACAGGAATAAAACACTTGAAGTCGTTCTCAGAGATTTCAGATTAATACCAACAGCCAAAATGCTGATGCAGGCACAGTCCTGACGCCACGATCAGCTCAGCTGTGCTGGTACTGCAGAGGACACAAACACATACAGAAACCAAGCCTAACGTTCCAAATCCTGAGAACGCCTGCTGAACCTGCAGTAGTCTTTCCCATATCCAAGTTACATCCCTTCAGTTATTCCCAAATCAAAAGATTTCAACCAATAATATCTTAGGGAACAACTTAGTATAAATATCATCACAGCAGCATAGCCCCTACCATCTCTGCCTAAGGGGTCTCTGAACTGTGTGACTGATCTCTTGTAAGAAAGGCGTCAGCGCATCTCGTACTGTTACGCGCACACGTCTACCGCTTCTGCCAGCTCACCTCGGGCTCACCGTCTGTCGCGGCCTCACACCCCTAGCCAAGGCCCACGCTGGTATAATTTGCCAAGCCTGGCCCAGGACAAAGACACTCGTGACAGTATTGTTGTACTGATACCAGTACATTAATATTGACTACAAAACAAACGGCGGAAACCTGCCGACACTGAGAATTCTCCTGAGCATTAAGAGTGTCTGAGTGCGTTAGAAACACTGACAGCCCTGCAGGGCTCCAAATCGCTGCAGCTCGAGGACGCAAACAGTAAAACCAGAAAAGCTGCACACTCACTGAAATTACACTCACCAGCCTGGCCATCTCAGCAGCTGTCAGGCCAGACCCGAGCACAAATATATGCAAGGGGTGAAATCAACCTCAGACACAGACAACAAACAGCCCTTAAACTTTCACTCCAGCATCCAACGGATCTTGACGGGAGCGAGAGCACTCTGACGCGCTGGAAACATTTCTACCTGATAACAGATTTCTCTGTTTTCTCCTCTTTATCAGCCTGGACCGGCTCTTCTACAGCCTTGCTGGTATCATGCCGGGTCTTCAGCCTCACATCCCTCCGTGGTGGCTTGATCTGCAGATTGGAAGGACCACGCCGAACATGAGGCGGCCTTGGCAGCTTCTGAGAGATAAAGGAACGTGCTTGGTAAGTTGCAGAGATGGTGAAATTTCAAACCACAAACCAACAGCATTCCAGTGTTAAACATAACTTCAGATCAATCTTTTTCTGATATCCTATCAGCATACAAGTTCTGCCCTGACTGGAAGGTACGCTAAAGACCTTCGGGTTTTTGTTTGTATTAAACTTTTGGCAAAATTATCCAGTTCTTAAGTTTACGCTGATAAATTACTTTTAAACTACCTCTACTGCTACCAGCTGTTAAATTAACACAAGGCACTGCCAACGGACTGTGAAGATACTAGATTCCACTTTACTAGCCACAGAAAATTTTTATTGGAATTAGCAAAAGCATGCAACAACAAGCTTACACAATTACAGCATCAGGTAGTACCAAGAATTACTGTACAGTAATACATGTCCATTTGTGCACCATGAGGGAAAGGTTTAATACAACCTTTCATATTCATTAACTGGAAATACCAAAATTCATGAAGAGCACCACAATAGCCAGTATTCCTCTACCCACTAACCCACGCAGGAGTTCACGTCTCTTTCCCGTCGCATCCCCCCAGATGTAACCCTTGAAAACCTGCCAACATCTGCTGTTTGCTGCTATTTCTCAAGCCACCAGAAAAGCTGTTCCAATTCCGTGGGACACTAACTGCGTCCTATGTCTCATATTCAGCCCCGACTATTTCGGCTCCTCACAACAGCCAGGTTGACCTCTGGAGCACTCCAAGCCCAGACAGATTAATCACAGCAGGAGAGTGAAGCCTCAAGTGAGAGGTCACCGTGACCTAAAGCCCTGGCACTCCTAGGCATATCAGTGACTAAGAAACAGTATACTGAACGCTTAAATAAAAAACGTAAAGCCAAGAAACACTATACCAAAGCCCTTCCTGAGAGGAGAGCATTCCACCCAGAGCAGACTTTTATTGCAAGTTATAACTCCTTTCTCCTCAACAACTGTTGGAAACAAGCACTGTTTGCAGCTTTCACAGACTCTTTGGTAGCTTTGTAATTCTTCTCACAGTACCTGCGGTGAAAGCTCTGGGTGGTCTCCGAGACTGGAATCTGCTTTCTGGGGTGCTGGCAGCACGGCTGGATTTGCCAGCTTTAATCCAGGAATTTCTGGTTCTGTTCTCTGATCATCCAGCGATTTGTTTGCTAGACCTAGGCACACAAAACTGCTCAGCACAAGGAATCAACAGTTTAGGCTCCAGCTAGAAATTTATAGCAGTTTGCTGCATTCACGTACTAGATGCACCTCCAAAAAATGTTTCCATTCACAAATCATTGATAAACCCACAGTAATTGTTGGACACAAAGCGTCTTTTGGTATCAACACGCTCCCTAATACACAAGGAGGCTGCTAAAAAGCACATGCTGTTTTTTTAATTGCTATTATTTTAGCTTCTCAATACAGGTAGTAAGATAGTATTGCAGGTAAACGTGCCTTTGTATTGTAAAAAGCTTGTAATTCTAATCTGATGGACAATCCAAACCAAGAGAGGATTATCTCACCCTACTGTTAGGTTTGGGTTCCCGGTATCTACACACAAACATAATTAAAAAAAAAAACAAAACAAAACAACACTAAGTGCCTTCAAATCTTAATGGACTAAAACAAAACATTGCTGCAGTCAAGACAAACAACAACAGGCGTAAGGAAAGTATTTCTGATTAAGCAGAAACAAGTCATTGTCACATAAAATCACCTCACAGCTGCCCTTTAATGGACACACCCGGTCATTGTCAATAAAAATTAAAACTAATTATAAGAACTATAAATCTAACCCCGCCCTCCAGTACTTCGGAGCTACACAGAGGACGTACTTCTCCACGGTTCCCCCAGGCTGGTGTATGACACAACTCCACAGACTGCCAGGAAGGCCAACAGGAAGAGAATCACGCTCCGCTGTAGTCGAGACAGCTGCTTCCATTTCTTTAGCAGAGAAAACAAGAAAGAGGAAGAAAATTTAGCACGACATTAAGAGCCTACTCAGTCAAAACTAAACTCATATCAGTTCATTCAGAGCAAGAAACAGAAAAGCGAGCAGGTTTAATTTTACCCTCCGTTCCCAACTGCAGACATCCATGGCTTCTTTTCTCTCATGGCAGAGAGAACAGGAATACAAGGTGCTAACATGTGGCACAGCAGGCTCGGAGAAACCTCGGAGCTGCTGGCTGCAGGAGCCTCAGAGCCGGCCAAGTGCCGAGACCCCCAGCAAGCATCGCCCACAGTGCGCTGCCTCTCGCCCCGGCCTTCGCCATGCCCGGGAAATCGGCCCAGAGCCTCTTTCCTCCCTTCTGGCTGGGGAGGTACAGCAGAACGTCCACGCAAAACAAGAAACGGAAGAAAGTGGAAAGAAAACTAAAAACGTTACTGCGGCAAAGAAGCCAGGCTCAGCATGAGCTCAGCAGCAGCCGCTGGGCAAGCAAAGCCAGGCTCCCCGCCCCAGCAACACGCGTGGGGCTGCCGCACGGCGCAGGTCCTGCCGTCCCGCAGCCACCAGCCCGCGGCAGCGGGACGGCGAAGCGAACCAGGCGAACGGCGAGCGAGGCAGAACCACGCTGTTCGCAGGCTCAGGCCTGGTCCAAAATGCGTCTGCAGAACCGGCGTGCCCGCAGCAAAGCCGCTCAGCGCGAGGAGCAGACTCCGTTCGCCCGGCGGAGAAGCCTCCCCCATTTGGGGAGCGAGGGGCCGGAGCCCAACATCAGCTGCTGAGCCCCGCTCGGCGGCTTCGCTCGCGGTCCCACCGGAACCCACCGCGGCAGCGTCCCTGCGGGTACCGGTTCCGGCACCGAGAGCGGGGACTGCAGCGCCAGGGCCACGGCTGGGAACACCCCGCAGCTGCCCACCCACCGCCGCGCACCCCCGCACCCCCCGGG
>Ga0065711_1001594_pt1 | contig 41849 bp, 28 predicted proteins | sample Hoacrofraction12_FD_59098 | JGI IMG/M metagenome (GOLD analysis project Ga0065711, IMG submission 59098) | Hoatzin crop microbial communities from Cojedes, Venezuela - Epithelial fraction 12 v2 (version 2) | ecosystem: Host-associated > Birds > Digestive system > Esophagus > Crop | place...
CAGGCCTTTCCAAAGCCCCAGTGACCTCTGGGATGTGGGAAGGATCTGCCGATCTTTGAGGACAACCTTGATCTCTCCCTAGAAGAGAGAACTGGGGATGCATTTGTATACTTAGGACCCACAAGCATCTCTTATGCTAAAGAACATTCAGTTTTGAAGGAAAATTCCAGGTTTATACTAACTTTGGGGAAAAAGTGATGGGGAAAGGGATGGAAGAAGGCTGTCTAAGTTACTTGGGAAGCCTGGGTCTTCTCACTGAGCACAGGGAGAGCCTAGACGGATCCAGGAGGTTGGATCTTAGCTGGTGGGTGCTGGATCTGACCTTCTAGACTCTGTGGAAGTGGGAGCGATCCAGTTGCAAACTTGATGCCTTATGGTGAAACATAGAGGATTTTCTTGATTCAGCAGAAGTCCACCCCCAAAACAAGTAAAAGAACAATAAAAACAGTTGTGGCACTGTGAAAACCAAAAGTGACTTTCTTAATGAGCTAAATGAGTGGAAAGAAAATGGCTCTGAACTGGTGGAGACAAAGCTGGTTCAATTTTTTTCACTCATTTTTAATGTCCATTAAAAAAAAAGTTTAAAACAGTTTAAAATATTTTTAATAACAAAAATGGCATTGAGTCTTGTTGAAACCATACCTCTTCCTTTGGAAATGCTGAAATGAAACATTTCTATTTTGAACTGACCGTCCACAGACAGGATTTTTTTCCTTCAAAATAAAACGAGAGGAAACCGAAACCATCACTTCAACTGACACAAGCTTGCAGTGCATTTCAGGACCAGGGATATGGGGCAAAAAAAAGGAATGATGGCTGGAGAAAAGTGACTTTGCCAGCCTCTAGTTTTCACTGCAAGAGTTAATGGTGCCCGACCTGAGCCTGTGTGCAGCAAAGCAAGAGGAATTTTGCTACAAAACTTGTGGGTTTGGGTTTGCTTTATCTGGGGACATATTTTTGGGACGCCACAGCCGTCTGCTGCCCAAATGGACACTGCTTGGACATCCCCAGCCCCGGCGTGATGTTGCAATGGTCACCAACATCAAAGGCCAAATTATTCGACCTGGAGTGTGACATGTGGGAGGAACGTCCCCAGCTTGGGAAAACAGTTCAAATAGCCCCCGCCGCAGCAGTAGGGACGTATAGATATGCAGGAACGCCGTCCCTCCGGGCTGTTCGCCTTGGCAGGGGGACAGCAGCATTATGGCCTTGGGGTTTTGTGTGTGGGGATATGTTGGAGGGAGCTGATTGCCCTGAAAGCCGCCCCCAGCCCTTTTATATGGTCATTAGGTGACCTGAATAGGGGAGGCTGAGGGGGGCTTCTCACGCCTCCAGCCCAATCGAGCCAGCAGCTCCTCTCTCAAGTACCTGCTAACAGGTTGACTGGCCTTTGGTCTCAGTCAGGTCTCAGCGGAGACCGGGCACCATTTCCTAGGCTAATAGGTGTGAGGGGAGCCAAGAATTTCACTCTTTTTTTCCCAGTCTTTTCAAGGCAGGCTATAAACCTCTTGTTTTTCTCCTCCTTCTCTGGGTTTGTTTCTCTGCTTCCTTTTTTCCTCCCCCCCAGGTGGTGTTAAAAGTCAACAAGCCCCTTTATCTCGGGGCTGGCCTTTTTTCTCCAGGATGCTGGAGCAAATCCACATCACTGAGGAGGTGGCAGTACTGCATCCTTTGGGTCTTTCCAGTTCCTCACAGGGACTTTCCCCACCTTTTGCTGTGGCAGATGATACCCAGGCTTGGGCCAGGGCTCCCATTAGGCACACTGCAGCCAGACAGGGCTGACAATCCCCATTTTCCTTTGGTTTTCAGGGGTCCAGCTCAAGAAATGCTGCATGATGAGCTGCAGAGGTGCAGAGCTGAGGGCAACCTGTCTGGGAGCAGAGTCAGGGGCTGGCAGCTGGGTTTCCCTCCCCAGTAACAGTGGTTGAACCACTGGATGTTGAACTCGAGGGATCTCAGTTTTGCTTGAAGCTCCTGATTTATCAGCCAAGTCCACGGGTGTAAATCAGAGCAGCAAAACTGGTGCATTAGGACCCTGGTCGACAGCCTGGCACAGGGCTGATTCTGCTCTTTGCTTACTGCCACTGGTGCAAAGTGTCTGTGAGCTGTTCTCCCAGTGCAGTGGGAGGAAGGAGGGATCAGCCCCAAATCTGAGGCTGATTCAGTGTTTTTGGCCCAGATGATGGGTGTGGCTCCCCTCCCAACAGCTTTTCGTTTTTTTAAATTTGAATGGCCCAGATCTGAAAAATCCTTTTCTGCCCTCTGAGACTGTTAACATTGGAGTGATATCCTTCAGTGCTACCTTTTCCTTGTAGGAATTGCTGGATGGTGTTGAGAGTAAGTTGTTATTCGCTAACCGGCTTTGCAAAGACCTTCTCCTTCAGAGGAAGTCATTTGGGCTCTGCTCTCTAAAAAGCCAATTTCAAGGCTGTGGATGCTGGAAAGCAGTAGGGCTGCTCTGCCTCTTCACTTTTCTCCAGATGATGGCGAGACATAGCTCTGATGCCCTACTGAGTCCGTACCGTGACAGTGGGAGGATTTGCTGGTCCATGCACAGATAAATGCCTTGGTTTCTCCAACCACCACAGCATAAAAGATATTTACCAGCGGCTCCTCAGGTCACTGACTAGACGGTGATTTCAGAAGAGTGTATGTGAGCCAACAGGTCTGTGTACCATGCAGTACATCTGGTGTCTTCTTCTAGCAAGTCTCCCTGCCTCAGTTTCTCTACAGGCAAAACAGGGATGGAGAGGCACAGCTCTGAGATAACTTTGGGATCTGCAATGCAGCTTTATTTGAAAGCGGTTAAAGTTCAGGAAGACCTAAAGGAGTGCCTTTCTGACCTGGATAGGGCAGGTCTCAAGACAGCAAGGGGTAGTCCAGGCATAGACAAAAGCTTGGCACTGTCACTCCTTCTCTAACTGCATTGGCTTACCCGGAAGAGAAATAGGCACTTTACTCTCGCCCTTGGCTTCCCTCGACTGTTTGGACTGAAAGACCTTCCAAATGACTTAGATGCCTCCTGTTGAAGGCAGTGCAAGATAATACCTTTGTGGGCATGAAGCCGTGGACACTGTCACTTAAATACCTTGGAAAACTGAGGATGAACTCTTAACAGGGTCTCAAAATTTCCATGTGTTCATAGAATAGAATCATAGAATCATTAAGGTTGGAAAAGACCTCTAAGATCGTCAAGTCCAAACATCAACCCAACACCACCATGCCTACTAAACCATATCCGAAAGTGCCACATCTGCATGGTTTTGAACAGCTCCAGGGATGGTGACTCCACCACTGCCCTGGGCAGCCTGATCCAATGCCTGACCACTCTTTCAGTAAAGAAATGTTTCCTAATATCCAATCTGAACCTCCCCTGACACAACATGAGGCCATTGCCTCTCGTCCTATCACTTGTTACTTGGGAGAAGAGACCAACGCCTGCCTCACTACAACCTTCTTTCAGGTAGTTGTAGAGAGAAAGAAGGTCCCCCCTCTGGCTTCTCTTCTCCAGACTAAACAGCCCCAGCTCCCTCAGCCGCTCCTTGTGAGACTTGATGTCCAGCAGTGACGAACGGTCTTTGTCGACTACTGCCTGAAGAGCAGCAGATCACTCTCTCATGCATTTTTTGGTCCATGGACTGGGTTCTGGTCAGCACTATGGAGGTGGTGGGGACAGATGGGGACTGGGAGGCTCTTTGGGAAGTGCAACCTGGGATGAGGCGTGCAGGTGGTTAATTGTATTAGAGAGAATACCTGAGGAATTAATAATGATTTCCTGCTCATCAGGCAGCCTTCCTTGAGAAATGTAATGCAAGAAAAAACACGTTAAGAAATGGCAGAAAAATGCAGTGAAAAAAGAAATTGTGGGGGTGGGGGGGTGGTTGTGTGAAGAAGCAGCCTGGGACCTTGGTTGGGCTCAGTCCAGGAGTCACGCAAGAAGTCTGATTGCTTGCTGGACAGGGCCACCCAGTACCCTCAGGTCCTGACTCTGTCCTTTGCTCAACTCCACCAGCCTCCTGGAGACTAAAGAGTGGTGGGGGCTTTCATGCAGGGCATGACCTGTCTTGCTGCAGTGCTGCTCCATAAAAGGAGCTTTAGGGAAGCATCCATCCATGCTGTGAAGGAGAGGTGCAACTGTGGTATGACAAGAATTCATGCCGAGGATAGATCACCTGGGTTCCCATCAGAGTGAAAACATGGGATGAAAGCTCAACTCAAGCCGTGCACAGCCATCATGTAATGTCCCCATTTGGGGAACTCCCTGCTGCAGGATGCTGCTGCGCTATGATAAAGAAGAAAGGAAAAAAGAAAAAAGAAGAAAAAACAGAGAAATAAAGTGATTTAGAAGAGTGATAAAAGCATCTGAATGTATGCTTGGAACTCTGAGGTCTTAAAAATACTCATGTTTCAGTGTATAGGGAGGTGAAGTAGAAGTGTTCAACAACTAACCCTAATTTTGTGCATCAAGGATAAATTTAGACAACCACCTTGGCATGGGATCATCTCTGAAGCCTGAGTGTCCCTACCACCACAGAATGTCCTTGGAGGGATGACCATGCTGTGAACCCCATTTCATGAACAGGGGAGCCGAGGTGCAAGGTGGCAGAGGGATTTGGCGTGATACATGCAGATAGTCTGCATCCACCCTGGGTCTGAACCACATCTCCACAATAGCCCTCTTATTCCCTCTCTGGGCAATCATCCAACTTGCCACAACGATGCCCTGCCAGGAAAGTTGGATGTCAGAGGATGGTGGGGATTGGGCATCCCATCCCCCGCGTGAGCTGTTCGTAATCCCCCCTTGCTTTTCTTTAGAGAGTGGAACCCTTTGGTTTACATCAGTCCCACGTTGTCCTCCTCATGCTGGTTTGTTCCCACCACTAGCTTTTTCCAAGATGGGGCTGGTGTTAGCTTTGATCCTGCTTCCTAATGGATATTTTGGCAGCAAAAGACAAGAGACTTGTCATGCACTTCCCGATGGGTATCATGTAATGGCAGGGACATCCAGAAATCACGAGGAGTTTTTCTTTCCCTCTCTTTTTGGAGTCTTTTGGAGTACCTACCCTAATTATTAAGCAAGCCAGCAACGTCAACACAGCCTGCTGCCTGTCTCCTGCTTTCTCTCCCATCCTCTTCCACCCATGAAGTGCAAGATCTGTCTTTGGTGGCTTGGAAGAAGCCCAGGCTGGGTGTCAGCTCCGCTATCAGAAAACTGGTGCAGCTGTTTTTGGTGTCGAGGTGTATTTTTTGATAGCCAAGGCACTGCTTCCAACTTCCTTGTCTGTCACCCCCTCGCAGGAGGAAGCCAGTTCGCATGTTTGATTCAGAGCCAGCCCATTGATGGAGCAATGCTGCTTTCTCACTGGGCTGGAAGCTAGCACCGCTGCCAAACAGCTGATGAGCCGTTTCTCAGCCATCTCTTTCTGTCTTTTGCTAGGCACGATTTTTGTCTTGGTACCAGAGAGCTGTTGGAGCATGGGGGATGTCTGATTTTGAAAAGAAATTTGCAATTGTACTCTGTCCAAAAAGCACGCCATGGAAAGAGAATACCTGGTTACTTCCCAGACATTTATTTCATTGATCTTAGTGAATATCAGAACTAATTTAATTAACATCCAAGAATGTGCACCAACTTTAAAATGCAGAGATTGGATTTGCAGGGCTGATATAATCCTTCCTATATGACTTTTCCTGAAACTACCATCCCTGTGAGGAAAGCAGGAAAAAAAAATCAGGACAATTTGTGTCCATTTACAGATCTGTGGTTCAACACCCCAGCACATTCTCTCCTTTCTAATTGCTGCTTTCTTCTCTTCTCAGCCTCCTTTGTTTCTCTCTGCAAGCAGCCACGGCTTTCAGATGTTTTAGGGTCATTCCTCCATGTGCTGCAATGCTAATTATTTCTTCTGCCCTGGTTCAGTTTTACATATCACTCCCAGCCATACAGGCCATGTAGCACACACCAGCACGCTCTCTGCATTCGCATGATAAAACCTCCCCACAGACACACGCAGGACAACACAAAGCCGTAGGATCCCAACACCGGAGAGCAAACCACGATTTCTGTTGTGCTGCCGTCGCTTCGTAATCGTGCCATCTTAATTAGAGTTTTTCCAAAGCTAGAAATCTGGTGCAGTCATGTACCAAATTTGCCCCTTTTAATGCTTTGAAACTGTGAAGATGGAGTGATAATAATTGCCAAGACTCCCTTTCTTGACACATACTATGGCCTATCTGCAACATCCCAAATGTGCTAAGTGGAAACTACTCAAAAGACTTTCTGGTTAATGAATGATTTGTGAAAACGTCTCTCTTCCAGAAATGACTGATATTAGAATTGGTGCTGATGTCACGTAACAGCTCCCATTCAGAAAAGCTATTGAAAACAGTCCAAATTCCTTAGAACTGTTAAATCCCTTTTAATTTCTCCTCTTTGTGTATATATAAGCTGTGGGGGTTTTGTTTGTTTGTTTATTTCCCTCTTGCGGAGAGTGAGTTTTAATTTAATTTGCATGTTGGGTTGCTGCTCTTTTTGTGTTGCTTTTAATATATTCAGAGCATTTGGGGAGCCTGAGGTTTGGAGGCAGCGGAGAGTGAGATTTTTTTTCATTGATGAATGTGGCTTTCAAAAAAGAAATTAAAAAGTTGGGGAAAATAAAGTCCAGGAGTGCCAGCATGGGCAAGGAAATGGAGGATTTTTTCCTTGCATTTTTCTCAGACAAAACCAGCAAAAATCCTGTCCCTCCTCCTTTTGTATTTTAGTGGCATTTGCTTTGATAAAAATAATGGCAGTAAGGGTAAGAGAAAAAAACTAGATTCGGATTAAGGTAGATAGGTCCCAACCGAAGACTAATCAGAAGAATGCATGGAGACTCGAAGCTCCCATGCACAAATATACTGGAAATTTAATACAGAGCAGCTTATGCAGAGCTCTCCACGCATAGCATAGTGTCTTGTATGCTCAGACAGTGTTTTGCAACCTGAGGGTTGTGTATGAGGATGAGGGTGCATGGGATGGGGATGCGTCAACATAGCACGTTTTCTGGTATATAAATCACTCTTCTTTCCAGATCACTTCCCCTCTTCTCCTCAAACTTGCTTTTTTTTCAAAGCAATGTTTCTAATTTCACATTTTAAAGCCTGAAACGAACAATGCGGTAGGAGGAGGTTTCCTTCACGCTGAAGAAGGAGGTGGTAATGTTGAGGACTCCTTGCTGATGACCCTTGTCTTTCCGAAAGAAGGAATAAGTCTTTTTTGAGGGGAAAAAAAGCAGCTGTAGGAAGGCTTGGCTCTGGGCAGGAAAGGGCTGTGTGATCTAATCACACTTGTCCATCCTGAGCTGCTGAGGTATGGTGTGGTTGAAAGACACACCTTGCACCAGCACCCCAGAGTCAACCTTGCAAATCCTCTCCTGGGAGCCTTTGCAATGGTCTTTGGGAATGCATGGCCAAATCCAGACTTGCCTTTCAAAATGAAAGAGGAAGGTCCCTAAAAGGGACCTTGAGGTTGTTTATTTTTCTCTTCCCTCCCCCAAAAATGCACAATTAGAAAGTGCATCTGTTGCCTGCACAAGGGGTGCATCTGGGGGATGCGAGGACCGGGGCTAGGTGATGCTTGGGCACATCCAGATGAGGGTCAAATATCTGTGTTTCCCACTTAATGCCGGAGACCTGTCACCGCTCCGACGTGAATTCCTGGGGACAATGCGAGCCTCCCCCAGCTGATGAAAGGCTCTCGTCCTGCTGGGTCTTCGGGGAGATAACCTCGACAAAACCCCTGCAAGCCTCCACAGAGTGCCTACAGCTCTCCCGCCCCGGGGAACCCGGAGGATTGTATCCCCCGTGTTTGCAATTTGTGTGTGTGGCACCATTAAGAATTGATATGCTCTATATGAATGGCGATACTTCAAAACGCCTGAATAGACCCTGAGCTCTTCCCCACCCCCCCCAAAAAAAGAAAAACATTGTTGAAAAAGTCCCCTACTCAGCCTGGGAGGGAAAGTTTGTGTATCAATCTAGTTTTATAATAGTGTAATTTAGTGTCTAGGCCCGGGCTCTGGTGGTGATATTGTACTGCAATGAATGAAACAGAGGACTCCAGGCTGAGCAAGAGCTCGAGGACCCGGCTGGCTCTATTCAGGCCAAACTAATCGGCTTCAGCTCAGCTCTCCGCCAAAGCTCCCCTCTCAGTAGTGGGTTTTTCTCTGGGTTTTTGTTACTGTTTCTTAAAGAGCTCAGCTGGCTGCTGAGGCTGAAAAGAATCAAATTATTAAAGATTTTGTGGAAAATCCAGTAAGAATGGGCCCATGCAAGAATAATAGCATTGTGCCACCGTGGGCCATTCCCAGCTTCCAGTCGAGAGAAATTGTCAACTCTGTCTTTGTTTTCTTAACCCTTTCAATGGAAACAAAATAATATTTAGCTCAGCACAAAATACCTTCTTTTTCATTTCTAATCCTTTCAGGTTCTTTTCTTTTTCCTTCCCTCCTTCTCCTCCTCCTCTTCCTCCCTCCCTCCATCTCTTTCTCTCTCCCCCTCTCCCTGTTTTTTGTTGGCTGTCCTCTGAAATACATTTATATACCTCATACATTCCCTTTTTCCTTACTAGTTGGCCAGAGGGGCATCTGTTATCAGGAAAGCCCCTTCTTTTTTAAACAGGATGTAAAATGGGTGACTAAATCCTTTATTGACAGTCACCACCAGAAAAGGGAAGGGGAAAGGGAAATGTTTCCTTTCAAGCTTCTATTTTTAACATTTATTAGCAGTTAATAAATCATTAGTATGTTGTTCAGTGGGCTGGCTATATAATACATTATGTTTTTAAATGTCTATACATTTTAAATTTAGAAAAGCATTTAATTGGGGCATTGTAATGTCATTAAAGAACATAAAGGAAATGTCTGCCTGTCTGTCTGTCCGTCCTCCATAAGGGTAGATACATACAAGCAACTGAATCACCCTCCTCCTCTTGCATTTAGGGACTAAGTAGCTTTCCATTTGTGACCTGTATCTTTTCTCGGCTCTTTCTCTGCTGCATGCGCCAATCCTAAAAGCGTCGAGGAGCGGCGTTGTCTCAGTGATGGGAGAAAACAGGCCCCCAGCTGTGGCGTGGATGTCGAACCTGACTGGGCTGCAGGTCTCCCCAGGTTGCAGAGCAACTGGGCGTGGGGAGCTTGGCTGGACCCCATCTTTACAGGGGGAACAAAGCCTGTGGCCATGTGTCCTTTGTGCAGGGAAGGCAAAGCTGCTGCCACCTTTTCAAGGCTTTGTCCGGGATGGAGCAGAAGAAGGAGAAAAGATTAAAAAAATATAAAAACTGTTGAAACAAACCGCTTCCATACCAGCTGGCCAGCACCAAGGATGGGCTGACAAAGCATGATGCTGGATCCACTCCTGAGGTAACCTTGACACTAGAAGAGTTAAACAGAGGTGAACCGAATGACCCCATAACCCCCTGAGTTATAATGTTGGTAGCAAGCCTGGCATTAGGGTACGGGGGTGAAAATTAAGAGACAATAAGGTACTCCCTGTCCCATTGTGGGAGATGCCTCTAATCAGGATACTCTCCCTTAACTTTGCCCCACTCTAACCTATTGACAACAGAACTAGGTCATCTTGGTGAATAGGGTAGATTTTCTGCCGCCTCAGTGTCTTTGAGGCTGGAAGGGATTGTGTGTTCAGTGTTATAAACAGACCTTCTGTCTTTATTTCCCGACCAGCAACGCGCCGCTTAACAAGGAGAACTGGACCAGCCATTTTTCCCATAACAAATGGAGGGTCCCATCCAAGCCGTCCTTGCCAGTTGGCTTTCAGACAAGGGAAGCTTATTCATGTTTTTAGACCTCAGCCAAGTTCAGTCAGGAAGCCTGAGATGTTTTAAACTGGAGGAAAGGCGGGGGTATCCAGGGCTCCCTTGCCAGCTAGGAGGAGGGAGACATTGCATTATTTAGGTATTTTCTTGATTTGGGTTGGTTTTTTGTGCACTCCCAGGGATAGAGTTGTCTCTCTGTATTCCTGGCATAACGCTGGCTTGGGAGGGAGGTGCGCAAGGACTTTTTTTGTTCTCCTGGCACTCCTCAAGAGGACAAGTCCACCCCTGCTTGCTTGAATCACCTGCAATGGTGGGAGAAGAATGGAGGATGTGCACTGAGGTTGCTAGTGGTGAGGGATCTGACAGGTGAGTCACCGCAAGAGTAGGTGGATATTACACTGCAGCCCAAGACACTAAAATATCTTGTAATGAGCCATACACAGAGAAGCTGTTGATTACCTTCCTTTGGAGAAGTTGTTTATTCCCCATCCCATCCTAGGATGTTTCCTCTTCAGCTGTCTGCTTCGGGGAAGGACAGAACATCATCATGCTTTCCATCTGAGATCATGGTGCACTGTCCCAGAAAAACACTTGCATCACCTTTGTGAATTGTTGCTCCTGGCCCTTTTCAAGTGTAAAAACATCCTCAGATCTTTCAGCATAGGTGATAAGAATATTCCCTTCTAGGGAACAGCGTTACTCTGTCCTAGAGATCTGATAGACATTAGCTCATGGCCTTACACCCACTTTCCTAGTTAGCCTAACATGATCTCCATTACTATGAATGAGTGGCTGGTGTCCTGGACCCTTCTCTGCCCATTTGCAGGCATCATACGGAAATGTCACCTATACCTCACTGAGCAGCCACCTCCTGTGGATATGCAGGAGAGAGCACCCTGCACTGTCCATCATGTGCCCCATGACTTTCCCCACTGTGATCCCCACTCCTGACCCCACAGCCACTCCTCAGCATCCCCTTTTAGAAAATCTGAGATCAGGATGAAGGGGGAACACCTGGATGGGGCTAAGCAGGGATGACTTACACAACGGTGTTTGGTGGAGCAAAACCTTCTCAGGGACATGTCTCGTCTTGGTAACAGCCTTCCTCTCCACAAGCTTGGAGATCGGATGAGGAGGGTCAGCAGGAGAAAGGATCCTTCTCAGTGTCCTGTTTCTTGCGGTCATGTCTGACTGTCCTCTTTTGTCTGCTCTTGGAGACAAGTTTTGGGGCTCAGGGGACTTTAAGTCTGATCCATTGGAGCAGTTGTTGAGCTGTAGGATGCTCATATAACTGCTACAGCTGGCGCTGAAGATGTTGTAATACAGGAGACAATATGTCCTAAACTTGGCTATATGCCTGGATTAGAAATTAAAAGCAAATAAGGCAACCTAAGCTCTGGAACTGCATCAAAGGCAAATCCAGGCTAAATGGGAAGGATCCAATTTCACAGTTAAGTTTGTTAAATAGGTGGGTGGTGGTTGCCGGTGGTGCACACGTCCCTTTATTAACAATTTAAAAATGAAAGGTCCCTGCCTAGGGATAACTGGAGGATCAGACTTTTTCTGGCTGCCTTGCCATAAGTAATCCTTACTCATGCAAGGTTCCTGCTAAAATCAACAGAGCTACTTGCATGCACAAGTATGGATGAACAGAATAAAGTCTTGGATGAACAGAATAAAATCTTGGATAAACAGAATATAATGGCAAAGGTGATGGCAAAATTGCAAGGACAACAAGAGATGCCTGGCAGACCAAGCACAGCAGAAAATAATCCGACAAATCTAGCTCTTTGTTTTGCACTTGTGAGTAGTCTGGAAGCAAATAATTCCCAGCCAGAAATTATTCAGCTGTTCGTTCATGCAAGCATGTTTTTCATTATGGATGGCTTCTGAATTTTGCTGGAATAAATTATACTTCAGCGTGTGCCCCTTGCACAGAGCCTCTGACTGCTTTCCTTGACGTACACACTGGTGAAAGATAACAATTTGCAGAAGAGAATTTGTCAGTTGATTTTTTTTGTGCAAATAATAATGTCATCATTAATGGGTAATCATTAAAACGAGAGTTTGTAGAGCTTCCACTGACACTGTTGTGATGCGTATTTTGCTTACAGATTGCTCTTTTCAGTTAAAAAAAAAAAGGCTCTATATAACCTTAGAAAAAGTTGAATAGTTTCCTTCAAAGACTCTTGCATGTGTTTGTTTAGTGTTCACTGGACATGAATTATAAAAGGTGCCTCTACCTACATCAACATCAGGAGGAACAAATATGATTATGAATAAGCCCCTTGTACCACATTTTGTATGTATTTTTATGCAATGTTGAATTATTACTACCTTTTGATTGATTTTTTTTTCTTGCTTATGGTAATTTATGAATACACTAGAGACCTTTTATATCCGAACTTTTCCTTGTATTCCCATTCTCAGCCACGTGACAAATTAGTTGAAAAGAAACAAAACCTCTTCCCTGGATTTTTAGTACTCAGAACTAGTTTTGAGAAAAAATCCCCACAAGGACTCAGAAATCAGAATACAAATGACATGAATCCAGCATGAACTCTTTTGAAGATGTCATGATTTTTAAACAGATCTCGTAATTTTGGCAGGGAAATGACTGGAGAGGTTGGGCTGCTTGGCAAGGGCAGTGCTGTGGTATGCTACATGAAATGGTCCTGTAAACAAAAGGAGGTAATTAAAATACATTTGCCAGAAAAGAGCCCAGATTTCCCATGCAACATGCAAGACTCTCTACACAGCAGAGCTTTTCCTTTCTCCGCTCCCCTCAGCTCCTTGGTTTTATCATCTCTCAGTCAGAGGCAAGCAAGACAATAGACATTCTTTGAGAAATTCACTACAGGGGATACGAAGCTAAGGTCTGTGGTGCCAGTTTTACATCTCCTCAGGACTTGTCTTCGTGGTAAATGTGACCAGAATAGCTATTTTAGAATTAGCCTTCTATGGTATTACTATTCCGTAGGAAAGAGATTTTATTCCAGATGAATTACCCTGTGTAGGAAAGCACTTTTTATTTTGCAACTAAAACACATATGTGTAGAGCAGCACATGGTAATGTACAGAGATCCTTGATATAAGGAGGGTCAGAAGTAATATGGTCATGCTAATGTCATGCTCAGATCATGATCTTCTCTATAGCATCGTGTAGCTACATGCACCCAGCAAAAATAGGATGTTCCTCATTACAATGTAGTTGCCTGAAATACATTGTCCAGTGTGAGCTGGCCACCTTGTCTCTCTCTGCAGTTAATGGGGTGAGAGGATCCTCCAGAAAGCTGCTGGTCTCAGCTGTTTTAAGTGTCTTAGGGTGGGCAAACTTAGAAAGGAAGCCAAAATTCAGAGCTTAATCTAGATTTGCAAGATAAGTGATGAAACAGGTCCTTCTTCAGGTGACTTCTGTTCTCAGACAAGGGGTGGGACTTATCCTACCAGTTCAGATCAGGGTACACATTGCTTTTTCAGGGGTGGACACGCCTAAGAGGAAAGTCATTGCAGTCCCTGTGATGAAGATTTAAGATGCCAGTGGGTGACCTGTAGACAAAATATTTGCACCTGAGTTTGGTTGTTTATCTGGGCTGCTTAGAAGTTACCACCTTCTCATTAATTTCCCCACACCATTACCTTTTGCCAAGCAGTGTTTTTTGTGTGGCTCAGCTCCCACTGCCTACATATTTGGTGCTGGATTTAGTAGAAGTTTTCATGGATCAGTTGTCCCTTGGGTCCAGCTGGGAAACTGGTGTCTGCTGCTTGGTAGTGACCTGCCTGCAGAAGCATCCACCCTATCCCTGGTGGAGGTGATGCTTCTGTTTCGTTACCCATGTGTGACCCATGAGGAATGATAAACAAAATAACACATCATGTTCAGAAAACATCAGAAAGCATCTTTGAGCCATAGGGCCTCTGTGCCAGCTACCCTAGAGGAGAGATGACTACATGGTTTCTATGACTTTGATGAAAAATGGTGCAGCTTAGCAGCTTTTTTGGGGGGGAGGAGGAGGGTGAGAGATGTTCCCTTTTAGTTGAGTATTATTGGAGAAATTGGTCAGGCCCTCAATCTTGCATTGAAAGATGTTCTATAAATGCAGGGGAAAATCAATGCTAGGATGGATATATGTTGCTCAGAGTTTGCAGGGAAGGGAAATATGTTTTATTAGGGCATCTGATATAACAGGAGCAGAAAGGTGTGTTTGCAGGTACGCAAGATCTTGTTCTCATCTAGATTAGTCAAAATTAGGAGCGATCAGACAAAAGAAGTAGGTGGATGAGATTGTGCCCTGTGGTGGTAAATGGTTTTCAGCCTCCTAGCTGTGATGTAGGGTGAGCCTTATCTCATCAAGCCATGTGCAGAATGAACCTCAGGGGCCTTTTCCAGCTACGATCATTTGTACAGGTTGGCCTTGTGTGAAAGACAGTTCCTAATGGTGTCAATAGACAGCTCTGAAGAGCATGGGCTGCAAGGTCAGTGTGTTGCAAGGCCAATTCCCTACTCAATACATGGACAGAATATTTTCCTTGTTGCCGAAAGGCATCTTACAAGGGTTAGATTGAAAGTGTGGCCCTTGGGATGAGAGGACTCAATCCCTGTGATGCAATTCCTTGTGCAACATTGGGGAAGTTATTTGATGTGGAACCCATCTCACATTATCTACCAAAAATTAACGTGTAACCCAAGCTAATCTTTCACCTTCTACTATTAATTAGAGAGATCTGGTTGTCTAGAAAGTGATTTATGCCATCCATGTGAGGAGCAGAGTGAAACTGTCAGCTCAAGGTGTGGCAAATCAAAGTCTCATTTCAGCAGGCTTTGCAGAGTGAGATATGCCCATCTGTCTCTCACGAGGGCAGCAGGAGATTTGATATCTAAATTTGAGAAGACCAAAGTCAGATGAAATTACTTGTCTTTTGCTTTCTTTGTGCTTCTGCTCCTCGTTTGTAAAATAAAGGTAAGTGCACTGTATTCCATCATAGAGAAGATGTGGGTAGAAATATGTTAAAGACCATGAGGTATGCTGTGATCGCAAAGCTGGAAGGGCAGTGTAGGTTAATAATCCTGACATCTGTTATCTTCTTGATGGACAGTGGGTGAAGGCATGCAGTTCAGAGAAGGCAACATACACAGTAAACCTTGTCCCTGTTTCTGTATGCTCAGTAACCAAAATCAAGCGTCACCACTGGGAGGCATCACTGGTAGGAGAGAGTTTCAGTTACGCTCATGAGTTTGGACTACAGTTAGTGAAGAAACCAACCTGGTCCTGGCATGAGGAAGTGCTCCAACTTGCCTGAAGCAAAATTGACTCGGGGAATTTTTGTAGGTGTTGATTCACTGTCGAAAGAAATAGTGGTGGAAAACCACGGAGAACTGTTGTCACGATTCTGCTGTCAAAGCCTAGTGTGACCTCATGAGCCTACTGTCACTGTTGTTATTGTGCTGTTACTTTTGGCCTCCTGAACCTGACTGGAGTGCTGATCTAAAAACCTTGTCCAACACAGATGAGCAAAGAGTGTATGTCACTATGGGAGCACTTTTCGCGACGGGTACTTTACAGCCTGTAACAGCTGCTACAGACCTGTGTACTTTACTGAATTACATAGCAAAATAGGAATGGCAATATTCAGTCAGCTCTGTGCTGTACTTTTGTTCTTGGGGTGCCAAGAACCATGGGTAAACAATGTAATGTGGGGCAGCAATGCAGAATGAAGCTCATTTTGTTCATTTTTTTCTTGCCTTTTATTTCAACCCAGGAGTAGGCAATTCCAGAACAAATTCCTATGCTGATGGCTCTTCAGGTTTAGAGTCTGGAGGGATTAACAGCCAGTGAAGGTGTGTCCTCTCCAGAAATGCTTCAGGCCTAACATCTGAAAATCTTGAGAAGGTTTTCACACTAGTCATGCAGTGAAGGATTAAGAGGAATTACTGACAGTGCCTCTGTCAGATTATTTTCCAGCTGCTGGTTTGAATGCTGTAGCTCTTCTCTTTAGTGACCTTTTGGTTTGGAGGACTGCGAGGGTTAACTGACCCTCTGGCTCACTTGAACCTCTGCTACCAAGTGCTGAAGAAGAGCTTCTTGTGAAGCCTGGTGGCACAAAAATTCTTTTTGCCATTGTTTTGTTGAGAAAAGGAGAAATCAAGACCTGACTCATCATCACCCTTGGATGTCCTCCTGGTGAAATGAGAGAGGGCAGAGGGTGGGCTGGGGTGAGAGACATGGGCTGGAAGCCAGGACTAGAATTCATAAGATTTTGTTTCTATTCCCTGTTTATCTGCAACACTGACATAATTTTATTCTTTGTTTACCCATGCTTTATCCTTCCTGTCTGTTTTTAACATTTACGGGGCACAGAATGCCTATGATTAAGTGCAGATACAGCAGCCAGCCTTTGGTTGTGTCACAATAGAAACGAAAAAAGAATTTTCTTGAGACCATTCTGGCAGGAAGACTCCTTAGCACCAACTGCACTGAACACCTTTGCTGCACTAAGGCTGTGCAACATACCTCCAAGATCTGAGCCCTTGTAGGTTGTGGAGTCTCCCTCTCTGGAGATATTTAATACCCGCCTGGACAAGGTCCTGTGCAGCCTGCTCTAGATGACCCTGCTTTGGCAGGGGGGTTGGACTAGATGACCCACAGAGGTCCTTTCCAACCACTAACATTCTGTGATTCTGTGTATAGCCCCTAGCACAAGAGAGACAATATAATTGGGGCGTTCAGGCTCTGTTTGAACACAAGAGCTGAAAGCTGTGACTGTGGCATTGTGTTGCAGGGGACAATATGCACCTGCTGGCCTTTGTCCTCTGCCAGGACATTGCTCATGCAACTGCTCGTGTGTGTTCCCCAGGGTATTCGCTGTTGCCATCAAGTGACAGGCAATAGAATTTTTAGAGCAAAAGGAATTGCATATGCTGGTTACAAGAGGCTGCTTATACAAATACTACAGACCTAGACTTGCCCCTGTTAAAATCCACAGTCATTCTACCATTGTCTCAGTGGAGTAAGAGGTGAGAACTATGCTATGTCTGGTTCATTTCAGTTCTGTCAGCAGCTCCCAGTGAAATCCAGTGTTTGAGGCATCAAGAAGAGATCTGTTGTCTTCTCAGACACATTTCTGGCACATTTTTGGCCCCGATGAACAGATGGCAGATTTCTTACTGAAGAGGGAGACGTGGCAGTGCGTGATGGTGCTTGAAGTGAACTGAACGGCATGGTGTCTGTGAAGATAGACTTTCTTCCTGAGACACCCCTCTAGCAATGACACGTCCTCAGAGGATGTGCTTGCTTGCAGAAAATTATTTAGCCAGCAGATGTCTCTCCATGCTCCCCTGGTGAACAAGGAGGACAAAACTGGAACTCGAGTGGTATGGGAAAGTGCTAATTTACAGTTTGTAACTCTTGTCTTTATTAAACACCTTCTGCCTGGACCTGGCTTTACAACGTCTCAAGAAATATTCTGATTCAGGGGTGGATTTTGATGCATCTTCTTGGGTTCAGGAAATTGGAGCAAATATTCTCTGGATCTTCGTAAATCATAGGTTTAGTTCTGCCCATGGCTATACATGACAGCGCTGCTGAAAGATTGGTACTAAGAAGGTCACTTGGGAGGTCAGAGGAGCTTTATGGAAGAGATGACCTTTAATGAAGGAGTTTCAAAGTGGAGTAGTCAAAGGAGAACATGCAACCATGAATTTAGAGCGTGGAGAACAAACCTATAGAGGACTAATTTCCACCATGCGTTGTTCCTCCAAACTGCTGATTCTCAAGCTTTTCATCATTCAGATACCCTATACTCAAATCATCTGGTGTCTGCAGAAACTTTTGCCTCCTATTTATTTTGATAAGCTTACAGTTAAAGACCATCGTGTCAGCCTGACATTTTAGATTGTTCCAAACAAAAAGGGAAAATTTCACCTATCTGACACTAAGAGAGAACCTGGAATAAGTAAGTGCCACTTCCTCTGTCCTCACAAATTGTGACTGACTTCGGTTCCCAATGGGATAGATGATTTTATTCTGCTCAGCAGTCAGTCTACAGAAGGTTAGGAATGAAATGTCCCAAAGCATTTTCTGTCTTTCTCCACAGTACATTACATTAATAGTTTTCTTTAAAACTGCAGCATGAGTTGAGTTTGTGGCACTTGAAAGAGTTATAGCCCCTTGAATTTACTCTTCGAAGTCACCCCCAGGTCAAATTTACAGCCGGCTCCTGAATCTGACGGGAAACCCTTCGCTTGTGGAAGTGAAAAGACAACAGCTCCTATGACTTTGGATCTGAAAGAGGAGTCCACTCACCACTGCTGGCACACTGTTGCTAAGGGAGGCTTAGCAAGAGGATTGCTAGGTTCGAACCACCTAGATTCCTTGCAACCACAGAGTCAAAATCCAGCTGACTCAACTCAATCCTTTTGTGCTTCTTCAGCAGCTGAGTAGAGTATGTTCAGATTACTCCCATTAACGATGTGTTGTTGCTTGGTCTGAACAGACATTAAGGCCATTTTTCGGTCAGAAATGAAATTTGCTTTGCTGTCTTTAGCCACAAGTTTCTTCCTAGTTAGAAGTGGCCTTCACTCTTCAGATACTGTGATTATCAAGAGCTTTTCCTTTTTATGGAAAGCATGGTAGACTTCTCAGGGAGAACTAGTTTTGGGCAAGGAGCTGGCATGTAAACCTGAGGGGTTCGAAGGAAATTTTGGTACCAAAATTTAGTTAGCCCATACAAAACTATTTTGAAATATATATGCATTTTCTCTGGTGTTTAATATGTTTCTTGGAAATTTTTCTATGTTCTACCTCACAGTTGAGATTCTTTCAGATTTGAGGTGAGGCTTGCAGTTTTGGGAAGGTTTCATCAACCCTAATTTATGCCTAATTTATGCCTCTAAAAGTTAGATGCCTAGGTCCAAGTTAGTCAGCCCAGGCTTGCTTTGTAGTCAAGGGAGAGGAGAGTCACCGCTAGGGAGATTCATCTCTTAAAACAGACACCTGAGGCTGGTCATGCAAATCACCTCCTGGACATGTCCCGTTCTCTCCCTTGACTCTAAAGATTTGTCAAACTTTTAATCTTTTTAAAGTGAAGTGAAATGACCACTGTCTTCAGACTTTTTAGCCAGACTGAAAGAATATATCACCTTTTTCCTGAAAATCGTTCTCCCCTGAAGTGCAGAGAGAATATTAGTCTCTCCCAGGTTTGTTTCATGGACATTTACACGTGCTGGATCAGATAGCAGGTTGCATTGTCTCCGTCTCCTGTCTCTGACAGAGGCCAAGAGTAGGTGCCTGGGAAAGAGCAGAAGAACAGGACAAACACAGGGTGACGCTTCAGGTGGCACATACCCAATCCAGCAACCCCTAGGTGGGATTTCTGACTGAGGAGTTGTATCTTTGAATGTAAAAACTCCTCATGCATTTTTCTTCAGTGAATTTTTTCTAGCTGCTTTTTAAACTTGTGTAAATTTAAAGATCCACGGCTCCCCATGGCAGGTATTTCTACTGCAAACTACGCCCCATGAGAAGAAACAGTCTTTTCTGTTTTCAGCCTCCTAATTACAGTGGATGTCTCCCTAGTTGTAGTATTACGAGAAATGGTGGATATTTGTTCTATATTCACATCTCAGCCCTGTTGTCTTCCCAGGACTGGCTGCTCCAAGGATTTCTTTTGCAGATCGTGCCAGCTTGCACCCTATGACCTCTGCTTACAGAGCAGTTCTCACCTTCTTTATGCTGGCAAGGTATAACCACATGTTTGGTGAGCTAGCAGAACTGTAACTTTTTATTGACTTGTACTAATTGCAAACCACAAGTGAAAAAAAGTAATTTCCTTCACATGACGTGTTTGGTGAATGATGCTGAAAGGTGGACCTCACTTTTCTCTGGTTAAGCCAGACATTGTTACTGTTACAGACTTTATGTTATTTTTGCATTCAGGTGACTTGCAAGACATCTGCTTGATATGTACAGCTTTGTGCTGTCCTTGGGTATGGTTGTTGAGTCTACAGGCTCAGGCAGCCTACAGCAATGACTAGGAGCTATTTTTATTTACCAGCATCACTGATGGATGTAAATGGGGTTAGGTAAAAACAGATCACTTGGGCTGGAAGTTCTTTAGGACAGGGTCCACCAGCTTGTTCTGTATTTGTACATCACCTAGTACTAGGGATGGTCTTCATCTGTGATGAGCCCAGAGACAACGTCACAAGGGCTATGATTAGGATTGAGACTATCGTAACGATGACACTGGGATCTCATTGTGTTCCTAAGATATCGAAACATCCTAGTTAAAGGGGAGGAAAAAAAATACAACAAAGTTGCACAGCCAGCCTTTTGGTTGCATTTTATTCCATATGAACTTGGGGTGTCTGCTGCTTTTTAATGTGTAACCTTCCTCTGCCCTGCAGGGACAACATCTGCTACTAAGGCGAGGTGTGTCGAGCAGTCCCTGCCAGCCTGTAACAGCAGCTGGGCAGCAGGGGATCTAATTCAGAGCTCTTGAGGACCACTCAATTATCATTCATTAACAAGTCTAAAGGTTAGCTCCTTGTGAGCCCTCCATGTGCCAAGCTCCTTCTCAGTTGGTGATTGACGTGCTTGTTCCCACTCCATGGCTGAACCAGTAACAAGTGTGCTTGTTGATTTAGCTGTTAATGTCAGCCAGAGTCCTTCCGTTACCCACTTCAGGGCTATTTACTTGTCCTGCCCTCTCCACTTCATTGAGACACCCTCCTGTCCCAACTGACACTATGGAAAGCATGCCTGAGAGGAATCTCCTTCAAAGTCTGGTCTGCTATTCTGGCCCAGGTTAGCAAGGTGGAAGGTAAAACCATCTGTCCGGGGTTATGGAGTCTCCTTCTCTGGAGATATTCAAAATCACGTGGATGAGGTCCTGTGTAGCCTGGTCTAGGTGAACCTGCTTTGGTATGGGGGTTGGACTAGACGATCTCCAGAGGTCCCTTCCAGCCCATACCCTTCTGTGATTCTTTGTGATTCTGTGTTTGAAGGGGCTGTGTCTCATCACAGTCCAAGTGCAAAGGGATAAGCCTTTGTCAAAAAACTCACCCATCTTCATTCACATTGACTAGCCAAAGTCTACTGTGTAGTCTCTACTATGAGCTTGGTTCTAAAGAGGGGGTGGGACCCACCTAATCTTTTTTATTTTTGAGAGCACTTGGAATTCAGGTCTATCACTTGTGAGGGAGCAGTATGAGGAACAGAGGGAGTAGCAGTTTCAGAGGGAGCATATTTTCTCTGGAAAGCAGCAGTTAGTTGAAACCAGAATTTCAGTGATGTTGCTCAGGACTGGACTGGAGCTATCAGTCACTCAGAAACGGCTGGTGACTCAGCCAGGATGTTGGCTGTACATTCAAGTCTCTATCTGATAGGGAGAGGAGGGCTTGCCCTTGGATTTCCATATGCTGCCAGTTTTCCTTGCTGTGTGGCTGTTCTGGGACACTTTTCTCACTGAAGCTATCCCATTTTGCATAAAGACCTTGATATTCCCAGGATGAAAGACACTGCCTGCATAACCCAACAGCATTGATTAGTACAGAAAAAAATGGTTCAGGACTCTCCTTGGATCCCTGCATAAAAGAAATTCTCACTATAACAAGTTGGCACCCCACCACTACCACTACGATTTCCCAGAAACACCAATGTTACAGAATGGAGAATGACCATGGCCTCCCATATCCTAGGAAGAAGTATCATAGAGCCTCCTTATTTCTGAGAGTCAGGTGCTCGGTGAGACATACTGAACACAGCCTTGCTCTACCTCCTCATTGACAAAAGAGCAGATGAAATTTAGGGTGTTGGGATGTGCATGAACCAGGGAGACTGGAACAAGGTTTCAAAGGGTCAGGTCCAGAGCACAGATCTGTTTTAGATCACTGTTAAAGTCTATTTAACCTTACTGTCCTTGCACGAAACCAGCTTGCAGAGAAACTGAGCTGACCTCACCTTAACACTACCACCAAGTTCATTAGTTAACACTTCACCTGTTGACACTCGCAGGCAAATCCCAGACCGGATTGTAGCCCTGTGGAATGCAAATCTGGCTATGTGCCTCCAAATGACTGTATGATGGGGAAAAAAAATCCACACCTGCAAATAAAAGAGATCAGTAAGCAAATTCCAAAGACAGGCTGGGTAACAAAGAGATGGCAAAGCTTTCAAATTATATTGGGTCACAGCTTATTTCTTTATGGCCTGGTTAGCTGCTGGTCAGGAATTGCTTTCAGCTGGTTTTTGGAGCTTCAAAGGATGCTGTGTTGGACTGATTGCTCAAGCGGGATTCAACTTGCAGATGAAGACATCTAAATTTAGGCAGCAATATGTGGTGTGCTGCCTACATGTGCTGGAAGAGTCAAAGCTCCCATTGCAACCAGTGGAGATGGGAGTTTCAGCTTGCTTGCCTAAATACAGGTGTCTGGTACCATCTAAGGTATCTTAGTGTAATTCCTCTGGGTATTCCCCCTGCCAGTCCAGAAGCACATGGATATCCTAAAAGGTCTGTAGCATTCTACATGCCAAGCCCGTATGATATTACAGATGCCCAAAATGATCTAAGGAGCACTCAGACCTTATGGTGAAATTAGGGAAATTAATCCCTCTCTAGACTTTCCTAATAAAAACAGGAACTTGAAATTCAGACTTCAAATTCATGTAGATTGGTCTCAGTTCCCTTTACTAAAATGTCTAGTGCCTTTTGACATATCTTGGGGCATCTGAGACCTATTCCTGGAGCTGCCAGACACGACACAGACCTTCAAGAGACCCGTGGCAGTTCTGGAACAGCACCTGGAGGACAGGCAGGATACTCCAGATCAAAATGGCTAGAGGGCATTGAGATGCCTACACGTGGTTCTATGGGCACCAGCATTTGTGTGTTTGAATCTGTGAGCTGAATCCCACTCCTTGTAATCAGCAAAGCCTGTGTGGCAAGTCTGCAAGTTTGTGGAGGCTTTGGGTGCCTTGTTCACATGCAGATTTGTCTGATGATGGGTGATTTATTTCCATCAGACTGGTCCACAAGGGCTCTGGGGGCTCTCAGAAGCCTTGGGCTCACTCTGCATGTACAGATAGATTTGCACATATGCTATGGATCTGGCACATCCCAGACTGGTTTGAGGTGCTGTTCGTATGTGACTGGGATGCTTTTGCATGGAAAGCAGTCAGAAGAAATGGTGTAGTACTACCAGCAATGTGGCATGTGAACTTGGCTACGGTTTTGCTTAGGAGTAGTCTAGTCAATACTGATTCTTTGCTGGGAATCAGACCTTTGGCCAAGTTCAGTGCACTGTTTGTCAAAGAAATGTTAAGCTCTGGACTTTGAAGATTATGAAGAAGCTAGGTGCCTAATTACCTCTCTGCATCAAGACCTGTGTGCACATCAGTCCTTAAGTTATGCTTGGGAATGAGGTTAGACCCTTGGCTCTGCGCATCAAATAGCTGCTATTTGATAGTGGAACAGTTTTAGGCGACTTGGATGAGCTAGGTTGTCATGAGCAAAGCCCACTGCCATGGCTAAACGTGACCATCAGCTATGCTGCCTACTTGTAGGGGGGAAAAGGACTGTTCTGCAAAAGAGAGGACTTCTACAGTTTCCCTAATGGTGAAAAGTCCAGGTCATGGGACAGCAATGAGTTATCAACACCAGGTTTTCTTCTTTAGCTCATGAGAGGGTCTGTAGGGGTTAATAACATGTATAAGGTAAGAGCTACTGAGATGTCCACTCATTTCTTAATTTGTCCTATTAAAGCCAAAATAAAAAAACGGCTCTTGCTCAAACCTGGTGAAGCAGGCAACACAGCTTGACAAATACGCTTATCTCAAGTGCACTTTAATAAGAATGTTTATCATTTATTTCTGGAAAATATGCTGAGTCCGGTATGCTGAAAGCTCTCTGTGGTGTTTGACCTGTGTCATTCAAAGCAAGGTGTGGGGCTGTGTGTGCGGGGAGGGGGGAATATTTTGTTTGGGGAATCACAGTGTGCTATTTGCCTCTCAGTCCCTTCTCATAGGAAAGGTGTGGGGTTTTTTGTTTGTTTATAGATGTGCTATTTAGAGTCTGTGTAGAAAACCAGATGTCTCTGGAAGGTGATTTATACCAACTAAGGTCTGTGTTTTAAAGAAGTGGGATATATCTCTGGATGTGCTCAAGTATCTCTATTGGCTATAAAGGAGTCATTAAGGAAGAGCTTAGAGGAGATACCTGGTCTATGAGGGATAAAGCTGTGTGGCTTGAATCTCTCCTAATGGAGTGGTGAAGGCCACAGGAAGACTTGTGAGATCTTATCTGTTTCTGTTTGTATGAATGGGGTGGGAGATGAACAGCCACAGAGCCCCTGGAAATGCAGCCCTGTCTGCCTGCAGCAGTATCCTCTGCATCCAACCCATCACCTCTGCAGCCAACCCATCTCCTCTGCAGCCAACCCATCACCTCTGCACCCAGCCCATCATCTCTGCAACCAACCCATCACCTCTGCAGCCAACACAGCCAAATTGAAAGTGTTGAAGAGAAGCTGTTCTGCGTTCTGAATCAAACGAGCCCATTTCATGAGGATGCCTTTCTTCACTAAGGATGGAGGAGTGGGAAAGGCTGTTGTTACAGAGTTTCTATTGGGAGCAGATTTCCCTGTACACAGGCCATGCAAGCCATGACAGCTCCAATGGAAGGCCAGCCATGGTAGGTTCCAATGAAAGGAACAACTCGGACCCCCTCATCTTGCCTGTCAGCAGTGTGTCCCCATAATTTTATCCTGATCCTTGGTTCCTCCAATCTATTCACATTTCCAGCATGATTACAGCCTTCGTGGTTGCATGACTATACCCAGTGGGCTCCCAACCCAATATATTAATAGAGGAAGAAAATGGCAGAAAATGGCAGAAACAACACATAATTTCTTAGTGCCTTCCAGGGGTATTTTGCAAGGTGGTGTCTTGCCCATGTCAGGCTTTCCTTGCTCTGGGGAAAGAATATTTATAGCAGTCACAAGCTGAGGTGGTAGTGGCTCACCATGTACCTGCTCGTGAGTAGCCATGTCGTTTGTCTTTGTCCTCCCCACGTTTGAAGCAAGATACATGTCTTTAGGCCACCTTTCTTCACATTGCAGCTGGACCCTGGGAGGGGAACTGGGTCCCTGTCCTAGTGATGGTCAGCTGACAAACGGACTTGTTGCAGTTTAAGTGGCCCTGTTTTACTGCTAATGGGGTTGTTACCTATCACAGCACCTGGCCATAGGTTGAATGGTGCCAACTCAGGTGGCATCTCTTCTTCCAAAGTACACAGCTTCTGTCCTATGAGAGGAAGACATTTGTTCCCTACTTCTCCCCAGCTGTATTTCAGCCTATGATATTAAATACCATCCCATCAAAACTGTGGAACAGTGGGAAAAGTACCCAAACACAGGTTACAATTACTGCTTTTTTTTTTTAATTTTCATTATAAAGTTAACACATCTATCAAACTTAACTGGTGACAAAAAACAGTTACAAGACATCGCTAGTGTGCTGTCAGTAGAAAACAGGGTAAAAGCCAATGAGGTCACAAGCACAACAGCAGAGCAACAACACTGTCCCGATGAGTTATTTCCGCAAATATATACTCTTACTAATATATACATTTATTCATAAAATAAATAATCATAAAAAAATCATCAGACTTAACAAAATACTGAGGAAAAAAGGTGACAATCCTACTTTGTACAATAGCTTTGGAATTTCAGGTTGTATCATACATGCAATCTGTACAAAGGGGTGCTCAGGTGGGGTGAGGGCAGGGGCAGGCTGGGGAAGGGTTACAGACAGTGATGTAGCTTTGAAGGCGGCGATGTAATCAGGCAGACAGTCTGTGGGAAGGGAAAGCAATAGTGAAAAAACCCACCCACAAGAAGATACTTGTCCTTGACTGCTGGACAAGCATGTTTTTTACTATGGGGGAATCCCCTGGGGTGCTACGGGGCTGTCTTATGTCTTCCACACTGCTGGTGGGCTTGTCAGATAGTCCAAAGCTACGACAGGTCTTGTTCAGGCAGGTTTTGGCCTGGGAGTGACAGAAAGTGATGCCATAAGAGATAGATTGAGTGGGTCTCCACTGAGAATGAGGCATAAAACTGAGCTGCAGTCAGGCAGGAACAGGCGGGCAATGGGGCAACCAACTCTGGAGGAACGCATGCCACTGGGAATCAGGGTTTCAGTGGGGAGGATTTCATTGCACACAGAAGGATTTTGGAGGTTTTGGGAGCCTGCCTTGGAAAGACTCAGGCCTCTTGTACCTTCTAAGTGTTAGCAGTGGGTGGCAAGTGCATGTTGGGAAGGGGCTCTGACAAGATGGTGCCTTCCCTCAAAAACATGAGTGATACTTGGCTGCTTGCTAGCCTAAGTCTGTAGAAGACATGCCTTCAGGGTTTTTGGTGGAGTGGAATGAATGGTGAGAAATAAATAAATACTAATAAATAATAAGAAGAAACTTGGAAAAGAAAGGAAAATATGGAAAGCATCTTCTCACACCTTCCCCACTCTCTACTTCCACGCAGATCTGTCCAAGACCTCCCTTTGTTCACAGAACATGTGTAAGAAAAGCAAGGTCTACAGAGACAGAGGAGGAGACCAAATCATGTGGATAAGACCCTTGCGACTGTTGTGCTTCAGGAGCTTTTTCTATCTGTATGGTATTCACATTACAGAGGATTTTGCCTGTAGATGACTTGGTGGGTCTTGTCCCTTTTCACTATGTGCTCACCAACAGGAAGAGCAGAGATGCTCCCTTGGGGTCAAACCCATTACATACCAGTCAGTAAAGTGGACTTAAATGATTATTCTTACAGAATAGGTCCACTCTCTGCTCTGTTTGATACACTTGTAAGTCTGGTGTTATGGAAATGATGCCTCATGATTTATATCAATTTAAGTGAGAGCAGAATTTAGCCCATACACAGTTTCCCATCTTAAAGTCTCTAAAGATATGACAGTTAGGAACCTGGGGTGGGATCCAGCTCACAGATGAAGACACAAACTTGTAGATATCCACAAGCATGTGTCTCCGTGGCAGTTAGACATCTAAACACCCATATCTGATGGAGATCTAGTCAGCACAGTCAGTGGAGTCCAGAGAGTGGTTCAGCTTGCCCTACAGTGGACACTTACTTACATTTGACCAGCTGAATTGTTCTCTAGCCTCCAATGCTTATTGACTAGGAGCTCAACTGAGTTGCTCACACACAGGCATCTATTGCCATGTGAGGTGCTCTGGGGTTTCTGAAGCATCTGCATGGAGCTGACAAATATACCACAGGACTTAAGGGAAGCCCACACTCTTCCAGAGTAGCTTCTAGAAGTCAGTGGGGTATCCTGGAGCACACCAAATGGCTCTAGACACCTATCTTCAATAATTAATTTCAGCCCTAGATGCTATGTTTAGGCAAGTGGAGCCCATCATTGGGCTTATATGTAAGTTTAAGCACCTAGCTCACATGTGGATACCTGCATTTAAGCATTTCACCTTGTATTACGAATCCCACCCTAGGTACCACTACCTGGGAGTTAACTACTGGCCTCTCATTTCTGCTTGAGATATTCTCCCCCTCCAAGGTGGAGATGCACCAAAGACACCCCTGGAAACTGCAGCGAAGTGCAAGTAGAATGGCTTATCCAAGTCCATGAAGACACTGGAAGTCTTAGGTATGAGGACTAAACACCCTTTTCTCAAAATGGAGACCAAAGGATCTTCCATTTCCCACCAAACTGAACTATCTGCACCCTGCAGCAGTTAACAGAGGCCTGAGGAAAGAGAGTCCTGCCCCTTGCTGAGTAGGGATGAACTGCAGATCAGTAGCTTTTGTTGGAGCACACAAGAGAGGGCAGGAAACAAGAGCACAGTGGGGCTAAGCCATAAAGAAAACAGTTCAGCAAAAAACAAGTCAGATCCCACTGCTGCTTCCCAATGAGAGAGTGGAAATCCAGAAAAGAGATTCTCCCATACTAAGAAGCCCCTACTATAACAGCCAAGATTTGGCAGGAGGGAGGTAGAAAATAGGAGACACATAGCTATGAAGAAGAGATGGGATCTCCTCCCACCCAGCCCACCTTCTGTCCCATTGTCTCACTCTCTATCTACAGCTTCTCATCCAAACAGCTGCTTGGGCACATGGCTTACAGATCTGAGCAAACATTCCACTTCTTCACTAGGCCACTGACGGCAGAGTGTTTCCTTCTCAGCCGCCTCAGCTCTGGAGCAGGTCTCTGGAAGAGCCAGGAGTCATTTTCCTACGGGCAGCCTATTTAACCAGGTGCAATGGCTGGTGTCTGCAGGGCAGTCTGACTTGGTGCCTTTTCACAGCCCTGTTTTATCTTCCCAAAGCATATTGTTTAGGCATCAGGGGAGCCTTGGAGTAATTTCCATAGCACAGAACCCAGGACTGGATTCACAACTCCTAGCTCCTACAAAGTGCTCATGCTGTAAACCTGAATATCCCCAGGAACGTCAAAGCCCAGATTTTCAGCACTGAAAAGCTCTCTTTGAAGTTAAAAAAGGTGACACAAAGCTCATAGTGTTTCTCCTGTATTTGAATTTAAGAATGGGAGCATGACAAGTGTATGAACACACAAGATGAATGTATTATAATACATGGACATCTCTGTGGCAATATATATGAATGCACTTAAAACACTAAAAACATTTTAGACTGAGTGTCAGAAGAAATTGCTCTCTGAGGTTTGCTAATACAGAAATCCTGCAGTGCTCAGCTAAGACTACAGTACTTCTGTCTGCAGGGCTGATGTGGTTGGTGCTGACTCAGAGATTTCTGTACCATATTGCATTTTGTGGTGTAGTTGTCTTGCAGTCCCCTCCCAAGATTAAATCCTGACTGATTTAGCTCTGCACATAAAGCCCTTCATAAGGAAATAACTCTCGAGACTTCAAAATGCTTTAGAGAAGACTGTCTGTGCTGAGCAGGACACTTAGCCGTAAGAGATACATCAGGGGTGAAGTAATAGAAAATGTCATGCATTTCCCTCCCCCATGATTTCTTTTCTCTGAGAAAGAGAAGACCCCAAATTCTAAAACTAAATCAAAACAAGAAAAAAATCTCCTAAACTTTCCATTTCTTTCACAGAAAGAAAAGAGATGAGGCCAAATTCACCCCTCACAGGTAACTCCACTGTCTTTAATGGGGTTGGATGTGGAACTGATGGGGCCGGTCGAACCCATCTGTTCAGCTAAAGGAAAGGTTGGATAGCAGCATGTAAGAGGATGGAATTATGTTCCTTTTTTATTTTTATTTTTTACATCTCTGTTACTTGGTTGGATGATATCTTCTCCTTTTTCCCTGGTAGTGGCCAGGCACGTCCCTCATACAAACCATCTGCCTGAGGACAAACCTTATCAGAAAAGAAGACTGCAGGGAAAGGCACCATGGACCATGGAGGCTGAGTTGGCCAGCTCACATTTGTAGGAAATTAATCTTTTCCTTTTGAGTAGAGACTGGTGCATTACCCAGCTCAACTGTGGTGGAGGGGAAGTTTTCACAGAAAACCATTTCCAGACAAGCACATAATTCAACTGTCTACACAGGCATCTTGTGTCATTTTGGACACCCTACAGTCTCTGACATACCTGCCCAGATTTAGGACTTGTGGGAAGCAGCATCTGGATCCCAATAGGATGTTGTAGGGCACCTAAAATGTCACCACATGCTTCTGTTATTGAGCGAAACCCTACGTCCCCTCTATAAGGCAGGCCATACTGTTTTCACAGAATGGGACAACCTGAGGCAGAAGAAGGCTCCGGGTTATATTTAGACCATCTCCTAAATGAAGCCCAATGTAGGCATGAAGGTGTATATGGAGGGATGGCACTGCACTCATCCTTGACTCAATCTTTCATGCCGTTACAGTGGCAACCCTGGCTTGAGGCATCTAGTGTAGGCAGAGGAGTGGGATCTTAGCTTTCCAAAGACGCTTCCTGAATTCATGTGTAATAGGGAGTGATGGCCCAAGTCCCTTCTCCAAAGCTATGGGGTCAGACGTAGGCCTAGCACATGCACTCAGCCCTAGCAGGCCCTCTCTTTTCCCTCCTCATGGGTGGGCAGAGTCAGACCCAGGACTAGGACCCTCAGATGCACTTTGGGTGATTAACAGAATTCATGCAGGCATTTTTCATTGACTTTAGTAACAGCTGCTCAACCCCTTACATGATATCATCATGGTGGACAACTAATTTCACAATAAAACTGACCCAGTATGCAGAGGCTTTGTTAAAAATCCCTTGAAAGGGCTGGAAGTTCCCAACTACTGAGCTGTTTCAAGCCTGACCCCAGCTTTGAATGAAGGCATACGATTTCCAGCCTTTCTCATCTGATGATCCGATTGCAGCTTCACCTCCTTGACTCATGGTGGACTTCACATCATCAGACTGTACCCATCTAACAGCTCATCGTCTAGTATGAGCTCATCAGCTAAAGCTGGAGGAAAGACAGAGGTACATCCAGAGGGCAATTGACTAAACATAGCTTAGATACCATCCTAGGTTATAATGAATCACCTTCTGGACATGTTTGTTTCTTGTCATTGATCCTAGCAGAAAACTAGATAAATAGCTTAGACTAGATGACATGGCCAGATGAAATAAATTCCACTGCTGCAGTCAAAATCTGTTTGTTCACCTTAAGAGGCAATTGCTCAGCAAATGCCTAGTTTGGGGATTTTTTTCTCCCATAATTCCCGAAGAGCTTCACCTGCTAGTGATGTTCGGCTTGGTTCTTGCTGCAAAAGCAGAAAAGGTGGATTTTAGCATGCTGTGGAAGGGCTGGGGTCAAAGTCCAGCTCCCATGCATGGAAACCAATTCCTTCAACCCATTTCTTCACTCGTATGGTATAAAAGAAGGAGTTTGAAACCACCTTGCTTAAAAATATTGAAGCAAAATTAGTTGTGGGTGTGACCCTGCTGAAGTCAATGGATTGGCAGGGACCGTGACCTGCAATGATTTGCATCGTTGTTGTCAGGGCATTCACTGACAGAAGTACCTGGTGGGACGTGCCTAGCGTCTCTCGCTGTGACTGCTGGAACTGCATCATATTAAGTAAATCATACGTATCTTCCCTTGTCCCATCTTTTCCAATTCGTCAATGTCTTCCACCACCTATGTGGTTTTCTTCAGAATTTGCTTTCTTTACAGCTTGTGTTTGAATATTGGTCGTTGTGGCAATTTCTCCCTGCAGTGGCTTCCTTCTCTATTTGCAATAATGATCAGATTTTCCTTTTCTCCCAGACTCTATTACAAAACTCAGTCATGCATCCATTAATGGGTCCAACTTTCTGTCCATTTTTAGTGATCTGTTGCTTTCTACCAATTGGTGTGTGACCATCCTTTGGGTGTAATATTTGCATGTACAGATATGATTGATTGTTTTTTTCCCCTTTTATTTCTTTGCCTCTCTTGATCTCTTCCTCTCTCCTTCCCTTCCTTCTGTGTCTTTGCTCTCATTTCATTGCAGCTTTCTTTGCAGAGCATTGGTAGAAGTGCCTCCATTAATAAGCAAGTCTTGCTTGGGCCCTTGGGCACGGCCCTGAGACAAATGAGTGATGCATAAACTGCACCAGCCGAGTAGTCCCAGGAGACGCCATGACTCAGAGTCAACCCTTGGAGGCATCATTTCCTCTGTTTGTTCCCTGCCTCTTCTGCATACTCCCTCCTTTGGTTCCTGGGAATAAGCTGACATGTAGAGAGAGAAGAGCACTCTGATTTCTCTACATAGAAGTCCAGGTGTGAACAAGCCAACAGAGGTCATTACACTGCCATGAAAACACTCTTATGGGTCACCGGGAGTTATATCATGTCCCATTTGCCTTCCTGCACTGAAGGAAAAGAAATAAAATGCAAATCCATTGTCCTTTTCTCAAGATAGGAACCCAAATGTATGGCTAAGGCAAAGAGGACACAGTACGAGTGCATCCAAGGTTAGACAGGCTATGACTCCATGCTGAAGTCACCACTCATTTATGCCAATATCAACCTGGAATAACTCAAGCAGAGTTACAGAGCTGTGAATACCAAGGTGATAGGCTGAGATTCACAACTGATACCCACGTGGCTGAAGGAAGCCTTGATGTCCATGGAGGAGGTGAGAGCTGTTTTGGTAATCTGTCAATCCTGATCTGGAATCAGAAGTGGAGCAGCATGCAGAGACGGGGAGTCAGAGGTGAACAGCAGAGACAGGTCAGCGGTGCAAGGTTGGGGTTTGGCCCTGTGTTCAAACTTGCCCAAAATCTGGGCTGGTTCAGAGTCTGGGTTTTGTGCATTTTAATCTGTACCACTTTTAGAGATGAGAATAGCTGTAGAAATTAGGTGTGGAACAAAATTTGACTCGAGTCTGAAACTGTTCCAGCTTATGGGAGTGCTGGTGGTGGGTTGGTTCACCATCATGTAAATTAAAGGGTGACAAGCAGTCCTTCTGAGTCATGTTCCTGACAGAGTTGTGGTCTAAGGCTTTTGCTAAGGGCCCAGGGCAAAGCCTGCATGAGGTGGAGAGAGCAGATGGACCAAGTGCAGTTTTCACTGTTGGTGACAGCATTCTCTAACGAGGTGGGAGGGGTGAACAGCTTCCCTTTCCTCTTCTACAGGAGCAACATGGGATGCTGAAGAGCTGGATGTCCTACACCCAGCAGCAAGTGTCCAGCCCCAGCAGACTCACTCTGCACCGTATGTTTTTGAGGAAGACTTGTTGGCTGAGCCACATACCGGGCCACAGTTGGAACAATAACTCCCTTTGTGGGACTGTCACCTTCTCAATGAACACACCGAGTCCTCTTCACTTCACATATCAGGTGCTGAACTTTTCCGTACTGTGCACATTACCTGTGTGCTAACAGGACATTTTCAGGAAACTATCAGCAGCTCTTCTTCTTTCTCTGCTTATCCTTCTCCCTCCCTCCCTCCCTCTCTGTAGGTGTCACTGAATCCTGTGTCAAATCTGGCAGAAGCTGCTATACTAAAAAGTTCACACAAAGAGCCTGGCCACGCTACAGCTCTGTTATATATTTGTAGACTTCTCTGGTTCCGGGGCAAAAAGCAAAGGAGTATTTGCGTTATTTAAAAAAAAATAAAATTTATTTATCTGCTTTTATTTCTTTTGCTGCTGCTGTTGTTGCGAAGGTGTCCCTGCCCATGGCGGGTGGGGGTTGGAACTAGAAGTTCTTTAAGGTCCCTTCCAATGCAAACCATTCTATGATTCTATGATATTGTACACAGAGTCTGGTCATTTGGGTATGCAGATAGATCTCAGAAAGCTTAGTGCTGCTGTCCAACACAGCCTCTGCGTGGCTGAGGGAAAGGAGATACTTGGGAAGATGCAAGTCTTTCAAAGGACACTTAATCACATGAGTCACTTCAGGTGGGTGAGAGCAGAGCAAATCCATGATTTTGCTGGTGCTCTTTCCAGCTTTGTGGTGTCGGCTGGTTGAAAAACCGCTCTCTCCTACTGGAGGCGTTGCTGGGGCGTAACATGTGTGACTGCCAGGAGTACCTCGGGATAGCCCAGAAGTCATTAGATCTATTCTAGCCAACCAGTTTTAGCCATTTTTAAAAGTTTTTATTCTTTTAATATCAAAAAAGTAGACTTCTCTCATGTCTGCAACCTCAGAGGAAGTAGGCTCGAATCCATTTCTCCACTTGGAGCCCAGCAAAGGGTTTTGCCTGCTTTATTTGCACGTGTGGACATCATAGACTCGTATGCACTCCTGGCAGCGGACGTAGCAGCACCAGTGGAAGATACAGTGACACTTCTCTTTACGTTTCTCAGTCCTCGTGTTGTGCCCACGACCACAGCACAAAAGGTCGCAACCATCAATCCCGTGGGAAGTGACATTACAGATCCTGTCACGGGTCCCAAAGGAACCCGTCTCAGGGTTGGGCTCACAAAAGTTTGGTGAGTTCTCATAGTAAACCAGGTCCTTCTCAGTTGGAGCCTTGAAGAAGTTGTATTTGGGCCTGAGGGTCTCGACCCAGCCACGGGATTCTCGATGTTTTTCCACCACCATTTCAGAAGCACTGTCGTACTTGTCCTTGAGGTAGTCACCGATGACCCTGAAGTCTGGTTGAGACCACCAGCAGGTCTTCACTTCGCAGCTGCCTGAGAGGCCGTGACATTTGCACTTAAGATGCATGAGTTCAATAATAGACTGAAAGAAAGAAGAGGAAGGGCAAAGAAGAAGGAAGACATTAGCCTATAATCAAAACACATATAGCGTTCTGCTATTTAGCCAGGATTTCCTAAAGAATTGCAGTGTTTGCAAAGATGTATTAACACGCTTGAGGACAAAAATCACCTTGTCCTCCAGTCAATGTGAGATGCTGGATCTGAGGCAGATAAAACATCTGAAACTTTATTTTTTTTCAGTGACTATCTGTGATTCCCGCCCCAACTTTAAGCATCTACCGAGTGCTTTCACTAAGGGCTGAAGTGATATGTGTGCATACCGACGTCTATCTTCTCAGCATTCGTGGTTGAGTATTGCAGTCCTGTTACCCAGGAATACAATTCAGACACATCTAGGCAGAGAAGTGAAGACCATAGACATCTTCTAAACCAATGTTTTAATAAAAGAAATATATAGCTATTCCACTGGAAATTAAAGAAATTTGAACATCCTAATGATCTAGTCCAGAATTTCATCTTTTATGTGTGTTTTCATTAAGCAAATAAGATTCTAGTCTTGCTTGTGGCTACGTTCAGAAACCTGGAAAGTAATGTATTTTTATTTTTAAGCCAGATTTGCCATTTTTCTAAAACTGTTTCAAAGAAAAAAGTGGGAGCCCAGCTTTTGATTTTGAAAGGCTTAGACTTCAGCAAAAACCACTGTCCTGGAATAAATGCAAAGGTGATTATTGATCCCAGTATCTTGCTATTCACTGTTACCTCTTATGAAATTAGTCTAAAGGTTTCTAGAGGTGTTGCCCTCCAGTATTTTGAGGTGGGAGACAGCCTTATGCAACTTACTTGATAATCTGCATTTTCAGACTGATCAGCAAATCTCTGGGTACATGAACAGACTAGTGCCAGCCAGAGTCCAAAAGATTTACCATGAATCAGCACCTTGGTGTTCACCAGGTGCTTTCCTGCGTTATTTAGAGAGTATCACTCGCCGCAAAGGAGGTTGTAATTAGCGATGAGAGAGAACCACAAAATGTTTGGTTCATATAATCATGCTGAACTCAATCAAAGCTTCTGGCCTGGTGGTAGGGTTTGTGTTCATATGGGAACTAATATGAAACATTGCCTATGGCTCAGGTTTAGCTGGAAACACTTGAGCATGGAGGCCTGGACAAGCTACCCCATGAGTGCTGGCATGGTGAGAATGGAAAACAGTAGTGCTTTATAAAACAGTAGGATTTCAGATATTGGTGTGACATCTGCTCTCTAATCTTTGACATCTGTAAAATGTCCAAAATAACTCAGTGTCAAGTAACAAGACTTACAGTAAAAAGACCTCTGCAGGCCTGTGATCACAGGGATGTTTGCTCAAAGCTCAATTTTTCCAAGGTTTCCCACTTTGAGGCAAATCCCTCCTTTCCACTCCACTCTACTCAGTTTCTCCACAGTCCTATTTATCTCATTATATGTCAAATCAACTGCCACCAGCAATGCACAATACCTCAAGGTACCCGGAATAATTTGGGCCACTGCTGAAGGAAACCATATTATTTCTTGTACTTCACTGCAGACAATTTTTGTTTCTGGTTTTATTTCATTTTGAGGTGTTGTATTCGCTGTTTCAGACCAGCTCTCCTGTGGTGTGAGGTGGGATAACTCCACTAGTGTTTGATGGTGTCCACCTGAGGAGCTCACACTGAAGTCCTAGCCTGCCTGTGGACAGCTGTTTCCTAGTGCTGTGCAACTGTGGTGGCTTTGCTATAGCTTGTTACACAGCCATACGTCCTCCTAGGCATGTGTAAGGCCTTCTACTGAGGCAGCAAGACCATATTAATCTCTTTTGATTACAGTGAGGTATCTTTCTTCCACTGGGGAATGAATTATCTCCCGTTTATTATGTGAGGAAAAATGCTGCTACCTCACAGGAGCTGTGGCATGGTCTCCATTAGCAAGAGCTTTGTGATTGAATTTCACAAATTGTTTCCCATAAATTAGTTCTTCTAGCATTTACGGGCTATTCTGAAGATGAAAAAGAGAACGTCTTCTTACTGGGATTGTCCCACCTTATGGAAGATGTTTACTATGTAAAAGACTGTTGAAGTGATGAGGGCAAGACTTTGTGCTTTCAATTCTCTTACTCATTTTGCTTTGTGACTGTTTGAAGGGAAAACACATTATCTGGCTTTGAGGCATGGTCTGGGTTTAATCAAGAGGCACCAGAGTCACATTCCCTCTCATTTTCTTTAAATATTCCCTGAGAAATGGAATGGTAGTGAGAAGAGGGGTGGTGGGAAATGCTCTGCTGCTCTTCCCCACACTCAGGCCTACAGAGCAGAGAGGGTCCCAGGGGAATGAACAGTTGCACTCAAACTAGGATTCAGTTGCCTAAACACATGCATCTGATGCCTTTTTTATAGCTTCAAGGGCATCCAAGGCATCAGTTAAAAGATGGCAGAGGACCTGCAGAAGTCCCAGTCTTTCCCAGTAGCAGCCCATGGGCAGGCTGGATACTTCAGGAAATCTCACTTTATACTAAATTGCCTTTGCTTAAGCAGCTGTATCCTCCCCATAAACCCTGGTTCATGTCTCTTAACTTCAGATGTCTACAATACAGACAGCTCTGGCTGTACAGCTCATCTTCTTCCTATAGCCAGCCGAGGTGGGCAGGCACAGTTAGAGCATCATTAACTGAGCTACTTCAAACGACTCCTTCAAGCTGGGATGAAATCCTATCCTAGACCTGTCTGTCTTGGTCCATTCTCTATAAAGGTATCTGGAACACTGACTCCAAGGTAGACATTTGCATCTGGGTGGGTAAATTTACTTACAGCTTTCATAGGTCAAGTACATCAATCACCTCCCTGACAAATACTGTCATAGGGCAGATATCATCGTTTCATGAAGTAAAACAGCCCAGATTTAGGTTTGGTTATTCCCTTCCATTGTTCATTGCGGTAGGTAAGAAAAGATTAAAAGGAGACCAAGAAAGGTGAAACCAAAGGTCCTTACTGTCCTTCCAGCTTCATTGTTGTGCCTGTTCATGGCTGACCGAGCGTCTGGTCTGTTCTCTCGGGCATCTGCAAACTCCCGAGACACCATGCTCCCAAATTCCACGTCCTCGCTGCAGCCCCCCCATTTCCAGCCTTCCCCAGGAGAGCCCTTGTGACGGGTGTCACAGCCGCAGATGGTGGCCGAGCCCTCGGCGCAGGATCTGGTCACCGCAAAAGCCACTCCAGCAGAGGCAATGGCATGGACAAAGGCTGATTCCCTGGTAGCTGTGAAAGAGAGAAATCAATGAATAGTGGCCAGTGAAGGGACCACACATGGCTACGATCAGCCCTGTGAACGCCTGCTCTCCAGGGCATGGCAGAAGGCCAGGAAATTATCCTCTTCCCTGTGGTCCAGCTTGGACCTACTCCAAAGACATTTTCTTATGCTAGGAAATAAACTCCTATATAGACAGGACCAGGCTTGATTCAAGCCCACTGAGGTCAGCCAAGAAGTTTTGACTAAAGTCATTCTAAGTTCTTAGGATTGGGCCGTGGCACAAAATGAAAAGCAGTGCAAACCTGAGTTTCAGGAGGCATATAAAATATACTATATTGTACTTTGCAGGCAGTGCACCATGTAGCTGTACCCCCAGCTGCAGTCTTGGCATCAGATGTACAGAATCTGGACTATGTTCCCATAACATGGAAAATGCAGGTCTACACTTAATGATAGCCTCCACCCTTACTGGTGGGATCAGAACTAGGTAAAGCACCTCCTCCTCCTCCTTGACTGCGAGAGCTGCTGATGGCTGGAAGGTAGGAAAATGTCAGGATGGCCAGATACTCCTCAATCTTCACTATGTAAACTAAACATTGTCCCCACCCTCCATCCTGAGGCCACCTTCTTTTTTCTAGGCTGTCTACCTCATTTAGAGGGATTGTTCGATATATGGTATCATGCATCTATCCAAAGCTTTGCCCATTTGCCCAGTTAAGGCCCCTGCCAAGAGAACTGGGAATGAGCTTTCCTTTTCTGCCCATAGCCTCAGCATGGTGTGTGGGATCAACCAAAAGATTTCATTGTTAGGGACTGAGGAGCCGTAGTCTCTGTGGAGACCTTCCTTCATAGCCTTTCATCCTAGCTGGAGCTGGGTGGGGAAGGGCAGCTCAGCATTAGCCTGGCTTTCCTGGATGGCAGTGCTTTTCCTACACTGTGCCAAAATGAAAGCCAAACACTTCAAACTGCTTTGCAAATGGGGAATAGACCAAAATATCAGTTTTTTTCCCCTCACCTAGTTTAGGTCTCTTTATGTTTCTTCACTCACTAGAAAGGACCACACCACAGAAAACACAACTGCAATGCTTTTTGGCTTCAGCAAAATGGCATTTTTGTCATGAACAGGGCTATTCTAAAACCCTTGGGGCAATTCTAAGAAGACACAATGATTCTGATAACTGGCCTCCCTTAACCTCCTACACCATTCCCCACATAAGCAAACCTCATGCCTACAGACCAGTTAGCCAAGAAGGCGTGTTGTCTCTGACACCTTTCAGATGATTAGGCTAGGACAGTGTTGAAATACAAATGGATCCATAAAGGCAGAGGGTCAGGTTTTCAGTTGATGCAGCTTCGCCAGCTTCTACCGGGCTTTGCATCAGTTGACAAGGTGCCTACTCAAAACCACTTAAACCTTCTCTGCACCAAATTTTGCTGATCTGAGCTTTCCCTGGGCATTTTGGCTTAATCTTTACCTTCTAGATGCTTCCAGGCTTTACTAACATGAGGAGAGTTTAATATGCCAAGCCAAAAAGCCAGCATGTTCTTGTGAAGAAATCAAAACTGCCTGCTTGCAGAGCAGTCCTGGCTGGACTGAAGGCTTAAGCAAAAACTTGTGTAGCATCGCTTCACTTTGGGAAGACTACCAAATACAACAATATGCAAATCAAATAATGTGCATGAACTTACAAGCTGAAGGTATGAGCAATGTCCTGGAACATGATGTCAATGCACATTGTGGGGTTAGTAAGTCACTGAGAGCTAGAACCTAAAAATGAAAATGCAGGAACCCTCAGTTCCACAATCTGATTTTGAAAAACCCTTGTTCAGCAGCTGTCCAGACTGGAGGATCCCAGCTTCCTGCAAGTTAAAACTATGCAGTTCCCAAGCTGTGTGAAAGCTCAGCTTTTGGGCACGACCTGGTGACTCCAGTTCTAACAGGACTGGAGACTTAACATCTTGCACTTGCCAAAGCCCAGGTGGAATACAGAAACCAAATCTTGAGGGTGGGTGGCTTGGTGTGGTGTCTCCAAGGGCACTAATGACCAGCCCTGCGGTCTGTAAAAGGCAAAGGCTTCTTGTAGAAGAGGCTGGTGGGATGAATGCTATTACCCCCTGGTAGGGAGGTAGAGGGTGTAGTGTCTGACCAGAGAATAGCTGACACACCTTCCACCTCCTCCCACTGTGGCCTAACTAAGCTTGAAACCTTTTGATATGCTGCTGTGCCATGCACAGGAGAGGAAGATGATAATTCTTCTTCTTCTCCCCCCTTCTATCTAACAGCTGTAGTGGACAAAGCATGTTGCTTGGATAGGTTAGCTATCATCACTTGGGAATCACCCCTCCCTCTGTTCAGGAGGAGAGACCTGATCCAGTCTGCTGCTGACTGCTAGGGAAGGTGCTGTAGGTGCTGAACTGGTGTTTGCAAATGCCATGGAGAGCCCCTGTGCCTTGTCATGCTGGGACTGAAAAGAAAGCAGCTGCAACCATGGTGCAGAAAGCCTTCTTCTTCGTGGGCAGAAGTGACGTGGCCTTGGCTTACGAGTCCACAGGTTGTGGATCCCACCTGGGCTTCAGCAGGAGTTGTCAGATCAGAACGGAGGTGTTTCTCTGTGCATGTAGGTGCAGAGCTTGCCAAAACCCAGGGAACTTCAGGCAACGTAGACTGCAGAATTTCTGCATTTTCCAGGACTTGGTTGCAGCTGAACAAGGAGTTACAGGAGTACTGCTTTGGTTGTAGATAACCAATTTCGCCTAAATCCCAGGTCTGTTACCTTAACTCTCCACTGGTGCTAGTCCTTACTGAAAGCCTACAACTCCAGGAGGGTCTTGATAGGATTGGCCTCAAGAAGAACCGAGTATACGAAGCGCTCTTCTTCCCAGAAAGAGCCCAATGCTTTTTACAGCCTGTATACGGAGTAATCACTCCCCTGCTTTTGAAATGCAGCCACCCCTGGGGTGGAGTGCAGCCACCACTTAACAGCACACAACAGGAAGCAAAGAGCATTGTATCTGATCCTAACTACCTGGGGAATGTAGGCAGGCAGAGCGAAGGAGCTGAAATCTGGCCCCGGGCACTGAGGTTAGGAGTTTGTCTCTTGAGAAAGTTGCAGCCGGCCTCTTAACGACTCCATGAAATTAGGGCACTGGGTTTACATCTCCTACCCCTAACTTAAGGCACCGAGTTCAATATTGACGCAGATGGAAGAGTGCCATGGCGTGAATCACGTCCTGCCACCTCCTAAGTTATGGGACTGTCCTCCCATTACTAAGCAGACCTGACCCCGCTGAGCTCTGAAGAGCTCCCCAGGTTGTAGCCGGAGGCGGTGTGGCTGCAGGAATGGAGAAGGAGTGTATAGAGATACAGATAAGCAGAAGGAAAGCATGCACTTGTAATGGAAATGAGGGGTTATTAAGGTGCCATATAAAAATGCAAGAGACTTAGCAAAGATAACAGGAAAGTGCAGTATATTTGTCAGGTCGCCTCATTCCTCTCTGGGTGGTTCTGGTAGTAAGAGACAAGCAGCTCGTTATAACTTGAAGAGAGCTTCTGGAAAGTCATCTGGCAAGAGAAGGTTAATAGGGACTAATACCTCATGGGGATGTTGACTTAAGAGCATTTCAACCACTTTGTTTTCAGTGCACCACAAGGTCACCAAAGCTCTGGCTTCAGCTTGTTNAGTTCCTGCCTGCTCCNGAAGTTTCCCTGCAGGGCTTAGAGACTTGGACAGCTGGTGCTCCAAGGTACCCTGTTCTGGACCCTTTTGGAGGCGGTTGGCTATCAGTGAAAAGGTGCTGAGACTTACAGAGGGCCTTTAGGGGTGCTTTGTAGCTGCCCCTTCGTGCAGAGTGCTCCAAGTCACTGTTCAGTTCTGGAGACAGTTTCCTAAGGAGCCCAATCTGTGAAGCTGGGAGATTGAATGTCCCATGCAGTACACCTCTGACCACCTNTCTCAGTAGCAGAAATATCTTGGGATGCAAAAACACATGGCNGGGCAGTATCAGTGTAAGAATTCTGAAGCCTGAGGATGAGGTGACCTNAGATTTGATTTCCTGATTTTGCAGGGCTTTGGACAAATCCTTTAGCCAGTCTGTGCCTCTGCTGCCTCATCCATACACCTGAGGACAATCCTGCTTATCTCCTCAGGAGCTTCCAATTCAGTGATGTCTTCAGAATCATGGGCAGAAGGTGTTGGAGCCAAACAGAGGATCAAGTTGTGGGATGAGGAAGTCAGATGAATAACCACATGAATATCTCGATTGTCTAATACACGAAACCTGTTCTCCTGTGTTCTTCTGCTCAGATATTGACTTATTTTCCCTGAATCTTTCTCTGAATGACTATTTGATTAACCCCAGGTCAGGTAGATATCCCCGATGTGGGAGAGGAAGGACTACAGTGATGTAGAAGGATGAACATAATGGTTTATTTTGGTCTTAAAAAGCTACAGTCCCTTTTTACCACCTTTGTACCATAGTAATGAGCCCTGTTGTCCCCACTCTTGACACTCTAAATCTTTCCTTCCTCCCTGCACAGTGGTCTGGTGGTGGAACAGCAGATTCCTGGGACAGGGCAATGCAGCACACCTTCAGATGTGCTAGGAGCTGAATTGGCAAGT
>Ga0065711_1028342_pt1 | contig 41847 bp, 24 predicted proteins | sample Hoacrofraction12_FD_59098 | JGI IMG/M metagenome (GOLD analysis project Ga0065711, IMG submission 59098) | Hoatzin crop microbial communities from Cojedes, Venezuela - Epithelial fraction 12 v2 (version 2) | ecosystem: Host-associated > Birds > Digestive system > Esophagus > Crop | place...
GGGCGGGGGGAGGGACGGAGGGCCGGGGTGGTGCGCACCGCTCGGGGCGTGCAGCCCGCACGCATTGGCACGCCGCGGGGACGAGGGACGTGGGGATCGTGCCGTGCCGTGCCGTGCCGTGCCGTGCCGTGCGACCTCCCGAGTCGCGGACACGCGTGGAGCGCTCGGCCCCCCTAGGGGCGCGGAGCCCCCCGCAGCTTTGGCGCTGGCAGCGGGGCTGGGCGATCTGAGGGGTCTTCTCCAAGGCTCCATGACTCGCGTGATGACGCGGCGGGGGGCTGCGCCCCGGGCCGGCCGCAGCACGGCCGTTGGCGTGGGGCCTGCCAGCGGAGGCCGGGGGGCAACGAAGGGCGCTGCCGGCCTTTGGGTCTGGCGACGGAATCGCGCTGTGTCCAGGGCTGAGGTTCTGCCACCTGCTTTCTTTTTCCCTTGGCAGATCAGATAAACCACGGGGATTAACCACGCAGGCGAAACGCGGGTGCCTGAGAAGAAGACTCGGCGCCTGTCGGAAACACAGCCTCGTGTTTCCTTTCGCCGGCCGTGTGCGACCTGGCCGTGAGGCACAGCTACCTGCACTGGGAACGCAACGTGCGGCCTTCAAACCCACGACGCCTGGCAGCTGGGTGGGGGTTTTTTCTCTTCAGCTTTTGCGGATTTTCCTGTCCGCTCACAAAAAAAGTTGGCGGCATGTGTCACGTTTTAGCTACACTACTGAACCTCGAGCTTGGACAATGCTGAAGGGTCCGGATCCCGCGGGCCCCCCGCATGGTGTCAGGAGGGCTGGAGGCTTTTGGGGTGCTGCTGCATTGGTCCTGTGTCGGGGCTGACGCTTTGACTGATCTGAAAACAGCGTGAGGACACCCCAGCTCTGACTGGAGAAGCAGAAAAGTGAAAAGGGGGGAGGTCTGGTTGTGCTGGAGGCTAAAACATGCCTGGTTAGGCAGCCAGGGCATTACGCTGCCCAACTGCCTGCAAATACTGAGAGTCTCATCGTCCTCGTTTAGCAGGCAGTCTGAGGGACTGAGCACCGGAGACGGGCACTGCACAGGCAGCGCTGGGGTCTCGCGCTGACGCCCCGTTACGCCACTTCGCAGCTGCTGGCCTCCTCGTGCCGCCAAAGCGGTGGGAAGGAGAGGTGAGGAGAGGACGAGAATGCAATTCAGGCATAGCAGATAGCACAGAGAGTGGCCCGATGGTACCCTCTGGCTTGGTGAGGTGCGTTGGGGACGTGGGAGGGATGGAGTGCATGAGAGGTGATGCAGCAGCTGAAGTAAGCTGTGAGGTCGTGGAGGACACGGAGGTTGAAGTGGGAGCTTGAAGTGAGGTGAAGGAGAGCCAGCAGGCAAGTCTGTGTGTTTGCAGACGGTACCAGTTATGGAAGCCGATTATTACTACCAGAGTATAGTATGAAAAGGTGTGGAAAAAGAGGATGAAATGAGTGATCCTGCAACGAGGGATTCTGTCACTGTCATGGCGAGGTAAGAGAAGACTTGCATTTCAACAGGGTTGTTTAAGTGACAGTGACCTTCCTGAAGAGGAAGCATGACACATAAAGGAGATCAGACCACAGGAGAACCTGTCCTTAAAATCTGTTTCCAGCTCGCAGGAGAACATACCAGGGACCTTGACGGTCAGTAGGGACCCGGTGAAGATGTTAATGGGGCCGAGGATATTCACAGCTCTCTGGGCTGCTAACCGGGAGGGAGGACTGCTACAGATTGCAGCTTCTAAGGCTTTGTCAGGGAGTGTTGCTTCATTTCTTGAAATTATGGGCTAAATTCATCACTGTGTTAACATGGCGCTAAATTAGTTGCACTTACAGGCAGTTTCACCACAATAAGCCATAAGCTTTCGTTCTCTAGAAGATACACTTCCAAGGCTAAGTGGCTAAAGGACTCCCCACTCTATGGGTCACGGACCTGGCTGTGACCGTCTTTGCGCAGCAGGAGGGGTGATCTCTTCAACGGGGTTGAGACCAGAGTCAGCAGGCTGCTTTTCAACAAACTATCATCACATGGAAGGCAGAATTCCCATAGGAAAGTGCTTTGACTATTGGCAGAGTGCCACAGGAACAGGACATCAGAGCTTTAGGCTGCTCTAGGTGTTGTTACCAGTCTCAGGACAGGCAGGCGTGCCCACCTGACAGAGCTGCTGCCACATCAGGAAGGTTCTTTTGTTTAGGGTATGCCATACATCCGCATATTCTGAGTGAAGTTTTCTTCAAAAGCCCAATTTGCAGGAAAACAATGTGTTGGTTGGGTTTGCTTGAAATGGATGAAAACTAAATGAAAACCAAACCAAAAGTGGAAGCCTCTGGTAAGTGAAAATCCCACTTTTTGGCCAGTTCTCGCAGAGGTGCTGATGATACAAATTCAAGTGCAGAGTTGTTACAGGGCAGCCTGAGTGTTGCCTGCGACTGTGAGATGTGTTTCAGACATCTGTTCCTTGCAGGAGAGGCATTGGCCTGTGTCTGCCAGAGCAGGGTTCTTTCTGCAATCAAACACCTGAAAACTCTCGTCCCATCATGAATTCGTGTATCTGCAGAGCAACACACTCTTATTTGCTGATCCTTTCTATGTACCTCGGGGAGCAGTTTCTGCAGACACTGCCTCTTCATGCCCCTTTATGTGGTTGCATTTGGATTACCTCACAAGACAGAAAATACTCTGAAGTTTATTAGCTTCACCTGGGCTTGTCATCGACACTAGTCAAGAGCAAATATTAATCAAATTAAAGGTTCATTCCAGCCAGGTGTAAGGTCAAGCTTCTAATTACAGGGCTGGAAAACGAGAATGACTGGGAGTCATTTAAACTTGAGATGTAGTTCTAGGGCAAACTTAACAACAGGTTCTTCCTTACCTGCCCTATTATCTTTCACCTTGAGTTTCTAAAATGTCTCACCCATAAAAAAACAGGAGGCTAATTTGCACCCATGCTGTGTGGTTTGGCTTATTCCATCCAGGCACAAGGGAAGTGTCTCAGGTGTGGCCAGCTGTGGGTTTGTTTGAAGTTCAAAGTAGCTCCTGCACTCCTGACCCTTCGTTCTGTCGTGCCTTCTACGTGAGCTGTCCTATCGCAAGTTGACCAGCTCTTCTTTCCAGCCAGCAATTTGTGAAGCAGCTTGCAAACCCTTTACTTGCTTTCCTGCCTTTTACATTTAATAACATTAAAAGCTATGAGCTCTGTAACAGTCCTCTCAAGTTTTCCATACATAGCCCATTTTACTCTCGGGTAACATAAATGGCGCTTTAGCAACGAAGATGACAGACATGATAACAACACATTTTGACCAAGCAGCCCTCCCACCATTTGGTGTCAGCTTCTGGGGTTCCTAATTTGACATCCCCCCCTGCGCTGCTGAAGAATGACAGGAGATCACACCTCCTACATCTAGGAGAATGTGAGGAGAGCAGGAATCACACTAGACAGTGCTGAGCTTAATGTCACTGTTAACAAATCTAATCTTTCCCTAGTTCATCCATCACTGTGCCAACTAGGCATCATTTTGCATGATTAAGTGCCTGTGAAATCAAATAATAAACTGAACTTGTTCCATTTGGGTACATTATCCAAACTGGACTTTTGGATACATCATCATTACTATGGTCTTTAGCTTGTCGGAAATGCCAGAATACAGATAATAACAGTAAAAATACTGACACTGTGTGTTAGCGGTTTCCTTGACTCATTAGAGGACAGAGAATAAAGTCCGTACTTCAGTCTGGAAAACTGCGGCTCTTAATACTGAGATGTCACAGAAATAAATAGAATTTCTGCTATATAGAAATAAAAGATTTTAGTGGGTAATGTGTTGGCAGAGAACTAGAAAACACTTTGTAGACTGTGTTGCTGTAATTTGTTCATTCATAATTTTGTGTATTTGCTCCTTAGAAGAAGGAAACGGTGTTGACTGTTCAGCACCAGCTTACATGTGTAACTCTGGGCTTTCTTAATGACCTGGAAGTTAGAATCATCATTAAGTCTGTTGCTAAATTAGTAGCTTTGTGGTAGCTGTGTGAGTTTTACTCAGAATACGATGGCAGTCCCAGAAAGGTCACGCTGTACCAGAAATACATAGCAACAGACATTTATTTGCTTGCAAAATGAGGCGACTGTTCACATCTAAGACTTCTAAAGCACCTTCTGAGAGTCTCGCTGCTTCTACTCCAAGAGGAGTTTAAAACCTATTTAGCAGCGAGCGTTACTAGCTGTTACTCGTGCCTGGTGAAACCAGGAGACGTCTGCCGTCCCTCACTCTAATGCTGCTGTTGTCGTGCGAGTGCCGCTCAGCTGAGCTCCAGCGGGCTCCCCACCTCGCCGCACGAGTCCAGCCGGTCTACCAGAGAAAATAAGGGGTTTGAAGGGAATCTGAGCAGAGCACAACCATTTCAGAGGGAACGATGGACAAATGCATACCGCGGGAGGCTGTGAGGATGCGGAGTGATTTTTCACCAAACGATATTCTTTCAAACAATGGGATTTCGGGTTCTCTGAGAGGATGAAACTGTAAAGGTTGCCAGTTACAATAGTAGAAGATTTAATTCCCTCTTAGTTTTTATCTGCAATGAATAATACATTCTAGCAGTGGCAGTCATCTTTTGAGAAAGAGAAAACATTGTGTTACACAATTATTGTCAGCCAATATATGCAAGTTTATGGCTGTTATTTGCATTAATGTGGTGTGTGGTGTATGGTGTATTACTGCGCTGTTGTGCTCTACATCTTGCAAATGCAAAAGCTTTAACAGTAAAGAGTTTGGAAGCTGGATATTGCCATGATACTTCGGAGCAATATGGGGCTTTACAGAGACTTTAGTTTCATTGGCACGTTGCTACTCTCTGTGCCAAGCAGCTAAATACTATGCAGCGTTTTACAGTGGAAAGGGAGGTTAAGCGTGTGTAATCAAGACCTCTCCACATGCTGAGGGAAGTCTGTGGTTCATCTGTGAGATAAGGTGACGCTGTGGCAAGAATGTGGGATGGGGATTTGGCAACTCACTTCCTAACCCAGCCAGAGCTGAGCGTTGCCCCTCGGCACAGCCCTTGCCTTTCTGTGTCTCAGTTCCTCCGCCTGCAAAGGGAAAGGCTGGCGTCCCTTGTAAACGCTTTAAGGTCTACAAAGGTAAAATGGGAGTTATCCTTATGGTAACTAGGTGTTTCCATACCCACCATCTAAAATAGTTGCCAAGAAAGATCTTTATGGGAGCAGACACTTGAAACAACGGTAGCCTGAACTTCAGACACATGCAGGACGTGAGTATGAAGCTGTACAATCACATGTCCGTGCATTAATCTACTGTTGGCTCTAAAGAAGCCAAAGCTGCTTTGTCAGTTGTGTACACACTACGTTGCCTGATGGGGAGCTGCTGTGTGACTGCACAGCTTCCTTTCTCTCCTCGTGACTGCACCGACCCCTGGCACTGTGGAAATACCTTGCTGCGCTGCCAGGTTCACCTCGCAAAGTAAACAACACTGGGATCGCACAAAAGCAGCTGTAAAGAAAGGGATACAGGGACAAAGGGTGCCTGAATAGGATGGACACGGAAAGGCTAAGGCACAAAATGAGTCACAAGGGACAAATTGTAAAGACAAGTTTGAAAGGGTGTTAGGGGAATGCTGAAGGAAGAGCTACTGCTTAGTGGGGAACGAGAAGAAAAGCAGGTGATGCCAAGACTGACGTACGCAATGGGGCTTGGTCACAAATAAGGTGCTGGTACCCAGAAACCTAGCATGCCTCATTTTAGCACCTGTATAGAAAAGTCCAGAATCAAGTACAGAATACATTTTAAATGTTTAAGAAATGTAGATAGGTTGAAAACAGCCAGGCCTGCTGAGCTCTACACTGGCAAATTTAAAGCGCTGGGGGAGACTTGGAAGCACTAACAATAATCTTTGACAGCTGCTAGAAGAAAAATCCCAGTGGATAAACATAGTAGCTGTCATTAAAAAGGAGAAAATGAAAAAAATAGGGACTTTCAGAGGAGTCAGGCTAGGACTGTCACCGAGAAACATTTTAAAACAAACCATCAGAGTTTGTTCCTAAACATGTAGAATACAGTCAGGCAACAAAGACTTTTGAAGAACAAATCCTGTTAAATGGCTCTAATCTTTTCTTTAGAACAGGCAGCTTAGTGCCATAGGCGCCTACCCCTATTGCTGCTGGTGACGTGATGTCTCTGGGAGCCACACAGGAGCTGCCTTGCTTTCCCCTTCTGTTATGGAAACTTTGTACCCCCAAAACACTTCATATCTGTCAAAGTCCATCACTTTCTGTGGGTGCTGGATGTACCAGGCAAGCGCTACAAAGCTCCTGTGTACCAGTGAGTCCCTGCCCACCCTCTGACCGTGTCTGGAGCAAGGTGGCCAGCCGAAGCCCTGCTGCTGTATTATTAGGACAAGGTCACTTGCTGCCTGCATAGGTAAGGCAGATGCCTGACAGCTGGGTATGGGCTACATGAATAAACTTGGAGGATACAGTCTGTAAGTTGTGTGCATTGAGCATCCCTGACCGAGCTGGTATTTGGTAAACATCAAGTGTGAGTAAGGCTTTTTAAAAGCTCTTGATGTAGTCCCACATGATGTTGTTATGTGCTGAACTAAAAAAAAATGGGGTCAGGCTAAAATCAGTCTGCAGTCTGGTAGCTACACAAGTGGCTAAAATACCACTTGTCTAGAGTAATTATCAATGATTCACTGTCAAACCAGGAGGATGTTGTAAGTGAGGTCCCACAAGGGTCTGTCTGGGGTCAGTTTTACTCAATGCTTTCATTAATGACTTGGATGAGAGTAATGATTGGTATAGAGCGTAAAATGTGTGGATGACATCAAGATGGAAGGGTCTGTGAGCACTTTGGCGAACAGGATTGGAATTTAAAATAATCTTGCTACACTGGTGAAATGCTCTGAAATCAATAAGATCAAATCCAATAAAGAATGCAAAGGACTCCTCTTAGGGGGGAGAAGTCAAATGTGGAGGTGCGAAGTGGAGAATAGCTGACCAGGCAGCAGCGCTGGAGGCAAGGCTCTGGGTCCTACAGTCAGTCATGAAAGGATGATGAGTCAACAGCATAACGCTGCTGAAAAAACATTTGCCCCCGCAACAACTTGACTGCCCCAGAAGCCAAACAAATGTAATTCTGGTGAATATGAGGATAATTGCTCTGCACTACTCAGCGCTAATTACTAGGCTTATGTGCCCAGTCTTTTTTTTACGAGGAAAATAAAGCAAGAATGACCAGAGGAGAGGAAAAGGAATGATGAGATTTATTGAATCAAGGAGAAAAGGAAACTGAGCAATGACCTGGTAGCGTTCTTCACCTGTGTAAAAGACTTGCAAAGAAAATCAAGTCTTCTCCATACCAACAGAAAGTAAGATGGGAATTCATTTGCAGCAAGAGATATATTAGATCACAATTTTCTCAGTATGTCTCAGCATTTGAAGAGGTTTCTTAAAGAATTCCCATAGTCAAAGTTTTAGAAGAACAAGAGCGATAAACTTCTTTCAAGAACATGCTACACAGTTGTTTTTTTCTCAAAGGAGATAAGACCTTTATGTTTATTCCAACCTTCTGTGCCCATGATTTTTGTCTAACAGCGTAAATCGCAAGGGATAACATAATTCTTAATAATCTAATTCTGCAATTCAGTATTAAAGTGTGTAGTCAATACCGGTCAATTAATTCTGAGCTCTTGCAAGATAGTGGTATACAGAATCGAAAAGCTAATGTACCATAATATTTTGTTGTGGCACAGTTTCTTCAACTAAATGGCCCAGTCCTAAGAATCCTCACAAATGTCTTTGTACAATTTGTACAACAAATTGTTACCTTTACTGAGGCAAAAAAAGCTACTCAGAACGGTGTAACATTGGGGGTTTGGGCTTCTTTATGTATTGCTGGTGTGCCTGGCACAAAATCATTTATCAACCTGGTGATAGATGTCATTGGCTTGTTTTCACTGGTATTTGTGGACTGAGCCCATCTGAAGCCAATTCTTGATCCAGTTCCGTGGGTGAAACGAAATAGTACAAACGCTTGCTTTTGCACTTGTGTGACCTGTGCTGGCTGCTGCCGCGCAGAGCGGCGGTGTGCCGACAGCGGGAGGGCAGCTTGCCCCGGTCTGCGCAGCTCTGCTGGGTACAGAGCTCGCCCAGGCTGTAGGAGCTGAGGATCTGGTCTGCAGCATCTCTAGAGTACTGTTTTGCAGCTTTGATAATAGTGTTGTGCAATTAATTTTTGCCGTGTACACTCTGTTCTAGCATTTTGCCACCTTCTCTTCTATTCCCAGAATCCTTGACTTTAGAGTAGAAGAAATGCTGTAAAATCAAGCAAGCTGCGACAAGGTGCTGCTTATTCATTCACTGGTTGGTTTCTCCTTTTCCTATTACCAGCTGTTTGGTTTTAGAGGCGAGGTAGGTGTACCAAGAGACGTTTGGGTCTCCGGAGAGCTCAGCAGAGATTTGAGATTTCCAGCCAGTTATGCAGCGTATTGGGCTAGGGACAAGTCCAGAGGATCTGTGCTGTCAGGTCAGTATGAAGCCTTGTTTTCACCCTGAGTTTAAATTTTACCCTTTTGTCTCTCCTGAGCAAGTTTCAGATGAGAAAGAGCTGGTAAGCTTGCCTGAGGATAAGTACAGGGAATGAGAAAGGCTTTAATTAGAGGACAGAAACTGAGAGCTGAAGAATCAATTGTCCTTTGAGGTGATTTAGGCCATGGCTAGGCACATGGCTGAAGGGTCACTCTAGGGTTAGGGTTAAGCTTTTAGATTTCAGGTTCAGATAGAGAAAAGCACAGAGCTACCTACTGCTGTGGGGGTAGCTAGGCAGGGGATGTGGCAGTTAGGGTTCCAGTTCGGGTTACAGTAAGAGAAGAAAAGGAGAAGCAGAGGGATGGTTGACATGGGGCTGGCAGGCAGCTATCAAAGGAAGCTGAGGGCTGCAAAAAGAGTTCTCCACTGAGGAATTTATTGTCTGGGGTGCAGCTAATCCTAATCCTGGAGTGCTCTGGGAGGGCTGAGGCTGGCCCTTGGGAGAAGATGCGTAGCAGAACCCAGCTTCTCAGGACAAAGCTGACCTGGAAGAAGCAGTAATGTGAAGGTGGCTGGAAAGAGCGCAGAGCTCAGGCTCACAGCGCAGAGGTTGGGGTTGGGGTAAGGTGGCCACGGGGGCTTTGCAAAGGAGGAACGACCAGACCCTTCTGAGCAGAAACCTGCAGCTAGCTCCATAGGTTACTCAGCAAAACCCTGCAGGAACCTGGGCTTTGCCCCCCACCCTTTCTCTAACCCTAACAGCAGAGACTGGCAAAGAGAGCTGTGCAGACAGGAGTGAAAAGGACAGACAAGGTGCTGTCCCTTTTGGAGCCCAGGTCTCATCTAACCTTGCTTTTCTCGTGTCTCTCCTCATATCCCCACAGCAAACCTCCACTCCAATCCATTCTGCAGCCTGGGGGTTGGCGACCTTGGGGCTGCCTTCAGCCCTACCTCTGCCTCTTCAGTCTTCTGCTTACTTTCGTTCATCCTGACCTTCGTGCTTACTGTAGTCTTGAAAGTCAAGTCTGGCTAAGTGCAGGTGGTACGTGCTGCTGTTGATCTACTTATCCAATCTTCTGACCAACCCTTGTGACCATTACAATCATACAGTACGTAAGAGAAATGTCATCTGATCTTTCAGCCTGAAAGTGTTAAAGAAAGAGAATAGCAGTAAGATGTCAGAGTCTAGTATCAACATCTCTTTGGCTTTGGAGAGCAGTTGGCTCAGTGACTGAACAAAGTGGATTTAATTTTACGAAGAGATTGCTTTTGGTGGAGACACAGAACTGTTCACCAGGGGAAAGACTGGATAGTTATATCTGCTCTGAAACCTGGTTAGAGTATTCCCCATCCAATGCTAGTGCCAGGTGTGTGGCACAGGTAGGTAGTAGAAACAAGGCTCTATTTTCTCTAGCAAATTGCATTAAGATTACAACAGAACAGGGTGAATGGCACAAGGATATGTTCAGTACCTCGCAAAGTTAAGGTCAGCTGAAGTGCACAGCATTTCATATTTCCTCTTGTGAAGGCAGAGACAGAAACAGATAAATGGAGCTCCAGGGGCTAGGTATCATTAGTGTCTGGTAGCAGAAGGAACAAGCGTGGAGGTTAACAGCTAATCACGCAGGAGCTGGTCAGTGATATTACCCCAGTGAATATCTCCCCCTGGCCGCTACAGCTTTGGCTGAGAGCGGCCACCCCAGCCTCTCCTGTTTCATGCTGTGTGACACTGAGAGCACACCTACGTGGCTACAGAAAAGAACCGGTCTTTGGGCTCGTCTGAAACAGCAGCTTTTTCGTGGATAATACTTTTGACTGTAGTCATAACACTCGGGCAAGTAGAGACTACATCATCTGACTGTACGTGGAAGAAAAGTAATTGTATTGCTTCACTTTCCTGATTTATGGAGGAAACGGGAAAGACACGATTTATTAAAACAAAATAAATATTTCTCTAAAATAAAAAATCATAGAACTTCACTCAGCCAAGCATTTCTCAAGCTACAAGAAGACAAAGAAGTAGGAAGAGACTATGAATCAAATAGATTATTTTTCATATCTCTCTGTATCTGTGCCTCCCATCTGCAAGAAGCTCTCTCCTGTTCAGCTGTTCAGTTTGTGGAACACAAACATCTGAAAAGCTGACTAAATTGACGAATGTTAGACCTTTGTTTAAAAAATGCCTATAATATCCTCATTTTTTTGAATTACTCAGCAACTAGTTCAAATACTTAGTATACAGTGCATTTGTTTTGTTGAACTCTGTATCAGTTCAGTGACAAATTATGGTGAATATCATTCTTTCATTCTGTGGAAAAATTTTACCCAGAGGTAGAGTTTGCTCAAATTATAATTTAGGCCAGAAAGTTGTGTAACATTCAACTGCCAGTCATAGACTACTTTTCTGAGAATTGAACAGAAATGACAAAATACAAAACAAAGTCAAATAATAATTACACTTGAAGGAATTTGTGACAACAAATCAAATAGGATATTTGATAGCAGGGGAGCAGGACAACAAGAAAATGCACAAAATATATCTTCCTTGTTAGCAGCACTTCAACATTTTTGTAGCTTCTGTCAGGCAGAGAGATCTAAGACTGATATGAGAAGAGAGGCCCCTATATATTCTTCTCACACTCTCCCCTTCTTATTTTTTACAGGTCAACATATCTACTTCCATTCCTGTTTTTTTCTTTTCTTTTCCTTTCAAATGATATTTTTTCTCTTCAGTGAAATAACACGTGAAATTTTGGACTTTTACTAGTATCCAGTGACACCCCCTGAAATGTTGCACCTTGAAGCCCTTCATTCACTGCCAACTCTCAACTCTCTCTTGCTAGATTACCCAGCTTTCCAAGTCCTGTCTTCCAAGATCCCTCTATTCTTTCTTTGCTTCTCTTGTAGAGTTAATTAGTGGAAAAGTAGGGATAGATATACACATGACTGGATTGCATCCAGAGCCAGCTTCTCTCTGAAATGGCCACAGTTGTGTTTATGCAGTGCTGGGGCCAAGCAAACAAACTTTGCTGGAATCTAGCTGCATCTTCTGCAGCTGCTCAGGTGTTCGTGCATCACTCTGCCAGCTGTTATGGGCTCACTGGCTCTGGTGGAGGCCTGTGCAAGGCTGTTTGTCCCTGTTCTAGAACTGAGACGGCTTCATTAATTTGCCCTGCTATGGGAGATAATAATTACTCTGGAAAAACGAGGAGCAGGGGAGGTGTTGCCTAGACAGCTGAGCTGGACCTCTTATAGTGAGAGTTAAATATGGAAGCAGCAGTATTGTTTCTAGTGTTATCTGCCAAAGACGTAGGGGTTGGATTCTTCCATTTTCAGAAGTTTCCTAACCCCACCACACCTGGGTGATGAAAAGTTGGCAGCATACATTTAGATGTCAAAGGTTTATGTGTAGCATCGATAGCGTCTAGGCTGTTAAAGGTCTGACTCTGCAGCATCCATGCCACTGAGGTGATACCATCTGGGTGTTTGTGCAGCAGTGAGCTCACTGATGGGAAAATCTTCCCGAACTTGTTCCAGCACCTGTCCTGGCCATGTAATAGTGTTAAAGCAGGCCCCAAAGTACTATCAGAAAATAATGTCAACAAAAAACCTGGGAAACCTGTTTAGTAGAAAGAAAAAATACATATATGTGAAAAATCATCCACCAATCTGTGTGTACTTCTGAGACAATGAAAAATACGTTTAGTTTCAGCCCTTGGGTGTTCACAGGATGTTAAATTAGAACCATAATTATTCTGTGTGTTGTTTACAGTGGAGAAAAGTAAGGAAAGAACCCCAGTTGGTGGTAACAGAGTAAGTAGCTGTGAGTAAACTGCTGACAGCCTACCAGAGGCTGGGTCAGAGGCTGGGATCAGGGTTCGTGTTCCTAAACTGTTTTGGGACAGGTAAAATCAGTAAGGCTGTGCTCTGTGGGGAGTGAATCATAGAATCATAGGTTGGAAAAGACCTTTAAGATCATCGAGTCCAACCATCCAGCCAACACCACCATGCCTACTAAACCACATCCCGAAGTGCCACATCTATATGTTTTTTACACACCTCCAGGGATGGTGACTCCACCACCTCCCTGGGCAGCCTGTTCCAATGCCTGACCACTCTCTCAGTAAATAAATTTTTCCTAATATCCAATCTAAACCTCCCCTGACGCAACTTGAGGCCATTGCCTCTTGCCCGATCACTAGTTACCTGGGAGAAGAGACCAACACCTGCCTCACTACAACCTCCTTTCAGGTAGTGGTAGAGAGCAATAAGGTCCCCCCTCAGCCTCCTCTTCTCCAGACTAAACAGCCCCAGTTCCTTCAGTTGCTCCTCGTGAGTGCTGCCACTTGTGTGAAGAAAACACCATGGACACTTAGCACCATGCAACAGGAGAAAGAGATCTTCAGATATTGATATAATTATGTGTTCCCCACCTCCAGATATGTTGGTTACCCAAGCCATCAGTTCAAACATGACTGATAATGAGTTTTGTAGCAATGCCATAATATCTGACGTCTCAGCTAGAAAACAATGTCACCAATGAGATATCTGCTGTTACCAGTACCAGTGATTATAATAAAATAAGACCCAGAGTTTTTAGATAGTGTTTAAACCTGTTCACTAAAACTAATAAAGCAACCCCTGATGTTTTCACGTCTCACAGAGACATAGCGCTTGAGATACCAGACCTGTGGCACACAGTTTTGCTTCTACTGGGAGAACATTATCACCACCAGCAGTGGCCTTATGTTATTTACAAAGCCCTGCTTGTCTGCAAACTCCTGTGTCATTCACACATCCATGGCAGCCGGGGTCAGGTCCAGCGGCAGTGAGTCAGGGAGGACACAGACACACATCTTGTATTCCATAGCAGGAGCACGGACAACCTGCTGCTGGGCAGCCTCCCTGGTGCGTCAGCTGAACTGCTCTGAAGGAGGGAGATTGTATGCAACAGGATGAGACTTCACAGTTTATCGGTTTAATAGTAAAGCAGATGGATTTTAAAGAACTGAGGACTAATTGTCTTAAATTGTGGTTCCAAGAGAAGTCACACGAGGCTTTACCTAGCAATGGGGAATTAAAGTGCCACAGCTGGATGATGAAAGGCACTGGAGTAGTACAACTCACTCGACTGCTTCAGATTTGTTCTAGAAATTTTGAAGGGACAACTTTATTTGCACAGACTGTATGCCAGATCAGGTATTCACTGTCCTCTTCGCACTGGTACTGGATGAGGAATAACCCAGAGAGGCAGTATAAAGCGTCATCAGTGTGAACCACGTTTTGGGTGCTCCAGCTAACTGGGCAGAAATGTGATTTCCTCCCTGATCCTGATCAGCTGTCTTTTCCCCAGTGCTGTAGTGGTCCAGCATTAATAACAGAGAACCAGAGCCTTTCAGATTGGGTGAACGTAACAAATGAGTACATAACAACCCATCAAAAATCACAACAGAATTTGGGCACGGGAGTTTCAGTACTGCGATGTGGTAAAATAAGGCTGCGGCTGTTTGTGTCAACTGATCAGGTGACACAGACGATATAAGTGATTTCAGCTTCATTTAGCCTTTTCACTCTTACTACTTCTAGAACCCCAGGGATAATTGTATTTCAAGAAAACAAGTAAGCTTTTCCAATGTGTGACAAAGTGAGATCTCTTTTGAAAAGACAGTCCTTTTCAAAAGCTAGCGCAGCTCTAAACATGAGGTGGTGGCTCATAACATTCTTACAAAAAACCTTTTAAAATTGACTGGCAGATTCAGCCCCACCTCGTTCAATTATGAGAAAGCAAACGGGCTGCAAAGAAAACCTACTTAAAAAGTCTCCCAGCAGGCACTTTGGTTACTACCCAGTGTGAGTTACAAATTAGGTGATAGGAAAACCAAAGAAATAACAGGGTTTAATAATGTTAGGCCTAATCTAGTATTAGTCCACTTTTTATTAGAATCATATTAACACAAAGACAAAACCTTAGCATGGCTGCCTTGAGTAAGTGGAGCTACAATGGGAACGTAGACTTCAGAACATTGTTTAATTCATATCATTCTGTGATCTCTCTGTAAAAAACATAACTATCAGAGCCTTCAGCATGCTAACACAAGTAAGGTGCTTCTTAAAGCATCAGAACTCAAGCAGACAACCAAAAATGATTTAAAGACTCATCTGCTTAATTCTTGAGTACAGGTAGATTGCATTTAGCATTCGTGCAAAGCATACCCTTCCTCACCCCCTCCAGCGCTTTTATAATTGAATAAACGCTACTGACTTTAATGATGAATAACCAAGAGCGACAGACTTGGCAGAAAAAGCAGACCTGGCAGAAAGCAGTGAGAATCATCCTCTTGTGCATGCAGTTTTTCAGGGATTTCCCCAGTTCGTGCATTACCGCAATGCATCGTTTTGGTCACGCTTGCTTGCTGCTGAACACCTTCTTCTTTACCTAAACGAAGATGGTGCGCTACTGCTGCGTCTTTTGGAGGCCACAGGATTTCCTATCAGCTATTACTTTAAACAACTGTAAGTGCAGTAAACAGCTAGCAAAAGGTTACTTGGGTTTGTACCACATTCATCAGATTAACCACTTTTAAACTGTTTTGCTTACAGTAAAGCAGCAGCTATTATACTGCCTTGTGGATTTAAGGCAGCAAAATCGAGCCTGTGGGTAAATAAGAGGGTTTTAGTGCTTTCAGTTACAGGCAGCACTATCTGCTGGTTTGCTGAGTTGGCATTATTGGCATGAATATATATGATCATGTCACCTGAGGGACATGAACACAACAGTATGGAGGTAAGTAACTTTAGCCAAGTACTCCGGGTTTACAACAGAGCAGCTCAGATAACTCCAGCAGGCAGAGGGACTCCAGCTTGGATTCCACAAGTTCTTCCTCCATTTGTCCTCCTTTCCTGTCCCGAAACAGCCTCCTTGGGCAATACTGGAGATGCTTTTGAATACTCTGGAGTGGCTAATCCCACTAAACGTTGACTCTCTGACTGGTTAACCCAGCAAAGATTTTAGCAAAGGGGTGCCATTTCAATGAAGCACAAAATGTAATTACCAACCATGAGATCTACTGAGATGCAAGAAGGAATAGCAAGACCATTAATCACTTCATTTACACAGAACAATATTTAGAAATTCTCGTGAAGTAATGTGATGGCTATTCTGTAGCCTGTCCCCTTTTTCTGCAGTATGAGCTGTCTGTCTTTGAAGACCGGACTAGATTTGCCATTCTGGATAAAAACCTCTGCCTCATGTCTTCCTGACATACAAGTTTAGTACAGTATAGACCTTGGCTTTGTACAGTCCTGGCACCTGTGTAGGGGATAGTTTTTCTAATGGGGATGTCTAGCTGCCTCTACAATATTATACTAATGGTATGATGATAATAAAAGCAATTAGATGGCCTTAAGCTTGCTGGGGGACTATCTGACAAGGGAAAATTTTTGAATTAAAAAAATCCCACAGGTTAATTTCATGCTCAGAACTTCTCCACATGAGAGGATTTCCACTGAAATGAGATGATTCTCTTTAACTGCTTCACATTAGCGGCTCTGGGATAGGTAGAGATAAAGAAGCAGTGGGCTTTTATCTTGCTGTCAGTCATTGTTTTGTTGTGGTGGTGATTCCTTTCAAAGTACTCCCTCAGTGCTGCGAACTAGAATTTCATGCTCCTTGGGGCTGATGGGGGACACGGTGCATTTTGAGATCATGCCACTGGAATTTGAAGCATATTTTGTTGGTGGTCACTGTAAATCTACATTTTCCATACCCTCTCACATAAGTGTAAAAATGCCATGATTTGTCCTTTGCCACAGCAGTTCATTGTAGTCTGACTGCATTTGTGGCTCAAGACAAAATAGCGATTGAAGTGGATAGATACAGGACATCCTTCTCCTGGGTACCCTGTTCCTCAGCAGTCAGGAGGCGGCAGCCACATCTCCTAGCTTATCTGCAGCGGAGCTGACCAAATTGAATGTCTAGAAGGGACCTCCAGGTTCATCTGAGCTATCCCCCTGCCCCCAGGTTCAACTGCCCGGTTTCAGTCTCGGCTCCAGACTTCTAGAGACCTGCACGGGGAAAAACTCCACAGCAGCAGAATAAGAAAGCAAATGGCAACGAGATTTAGAAGCATCGCTTGTCTCTGAAAAGCTTCGCATTTGGTACGGCTCTTTCCAGGACTGGGGAATGGAAGAACAGAAGCACTTCTGTGGTAGGCCAGGTCAAAGGTTTGGCTCGCTCAGTATCTAAAATGTTGAAATAAGGCACATATGTTGAAAAAGGCCTTATATGGAATTTCACCTCTGATGAAGACTGTATTCAGACTATCTTGCTTAATAACATCAATAGCTCTGTTTTTCATTAACTTTATAATTCCTTTTTAAACCTCTTTATGATTTTAACCTGCACAATATCCTGTGCCATTAAGGTTCATCATTCAGTTCTGAGGTACACGGAAAAACCTCCTTCATTTTGTTTATTTTAAATGCCATCGTATGGGAGCCACTCTATGCACTTATTGTTCTGACACCTTTCTTATTCCTTCCTGTGCTCTTTGTGAAAGCGGGTGATCAGAAATATCTGCTGCATTCAGGATGGGAATGCATGATAGATTTTTACAGTGGTGTGACCATTTTTACTGTTATTTTCCCCTGCTCTTTTTCTAACAATGCTAATTTGTAATTCACTTTTTTTGGCCACCAAAAATTGCTCCAAGCCCACTTTCCTGAGCTGTAATAGCTAATTTATGTCGCATCACTATGTATGTATTGTTCATATTGTTTTTCCCATGTGTGTTACATTGTATGTATTAGCATTGAGTTTCATCCGATGTTTTGTCACCAATTAATAAAAAACAGCAAGAATCCTTTCTGCACGTCTTCACAGTCAGCTTTACTCTGAATATCTGTGCCATCTGCAGACATTGCAACTTCACTTTCTCCCCTTTTGCTGTGTAACTTGTAAACATCTGGTATGGCACAAGCCCTAGCATAGATTTCCATAGTGGTATCTGGTAACCAAGCTCTGCTGCAAAACCTGGCCATTTATTCCTGTCTTTTATTTCCCACCTTTTAAGTGTGTGTGGGGTGTGTGTGTGTGACAGTTCATTAGGACATCTTCTATATTCTCAAGAGGGTTAACTTCTTTGAGAAGCTCATTGAAACTTTGGCAATCAAAGTATGATATATCAAATAAACCACTCATTTACATTCTCATTAACTTTTAAAAAGACCCTAATGAAATGGTAACTCAAAAATTACACTTATAAAAATCATCTAAACCATCTTCCAGTGTGTCATATTTCAGCTTTATGTCTGTTAAATGTATTCATTATCTTAGTTTCTACTAATTTACCTTGTACAGGCAGAAATGGAGATTGTTTGGCAGGGATTTTGCAGCAGGATTGGAATGGCCAGTGACAGCTGAATGACTTCAGACTGTCAAAGGATATTTTCCTGGAAATAAGTACGTAGGAAACACACAGTGTGTAGTTGCTTCTAATTAATTACAGACAGACTGACATTGAATGGACTACTGTGGCTGTGTTCTGTGCTGCCATGAAGAGGTATCTTCTCTGCCTGTATCATAAGGGTTGTCCAGCCATGAGAAGTTGGAGACAGCTCTGCAAAAATGCTGTTCCCTGTGTTCAGCATGTACTGTTTGTCTCCATACCAACCCACTGAGTTTAGAAACAAAAGGAATATTTCTCTGCTAACTCTTATGACTGATAGCAACAGCAATGTGAATCTGCTGGGGAAAGAATGTCAGTGAATACTCATAAACTGTCATCTATTTTCCCTAATGAAAACTAAAATAAAAACCAAACCCCCACCAAAAAACCCAAACCAAAAAGTGCTCCGACATGGTCACTAGTCTGAAGATGAATACTGTTAGCATTTGTCTTCTTATCCCTCTACAATCATGGCTAAGGAAACCTTCCCGTGGACAGAAAAAAAATAACCCCTGTGTCACCATGACTGAAGCATATGCAGCGTGATAGTAGGTTTTCTCTTTAGAAATTATAATCCAGTGCTATGCCCTGCATAGCACTGAGACCAAAGGTTGGATCTCAAGGTCGCTCGACAGAGGTTCGGAGACTTTCAGGACAGGTTGGACAGCCCACAAGCCACCCCCCTGAACAACGGCTGCCAGCAGCACATCATCTGAAATGCCTGGTGTGTCTGCTCCAGAGAGGGAGCACAGCGGTCTAGAAATACTGCTTGGAAATTTTAAATTGTGAAGCGTTCCTTTTGCGTCCACGTGACTGTTAAACTGGAATGGTGCACACCAACCCACCAGGTGCGAGGGGCTCCGCGTGATGGAACAGAGGGACCTCTTTGCAGCCTGCGTGTGCCTGTATGAATGTTGATCATTCTTTACCTGCAGCACAGAGCGGATGATCTGTGTGAGAGCCTTCACTGGTGGGCCCAGAAAGGTTTTCTGTGCATTGTCCAGATTTTTTCCCTCAGTAAGATTTTACTCCTTTTTTTTTTTTTCAAACTGCGTACTCAGTGTGAATGCTTCAACTTTCAGAATTAACAGCTTTGTTGTCTATATGGATTTGTTGTGAATTTTAGAAACAGCTGATGAGACAAAGGTGGAAGATGCTTAATCAGTAAACGAGATGTGGCTTTGCTAAGTAAATAACATAAGACCCTGTTGTTCTTGATGTGCATCAAAACAAATATCACCAAAGGTGTGTACACACATTTTTGCAACTGTTTTGAACTATGCACAGAGGGAACTGAAGGGGGTAAGTGATAGGAACATAGCATTGTAGTTAAAGATGAGTTAAATTTAATATAAGAACTTTTTATGGAAAGGCTTAGGGTCTTGGTGAACAGTCTTTCTTACTGGGAATCATCCACATATTGAGGGTCTGTATCAGATTCATAGCATCTTTGGGAGCGTTTGGTCTCCATCAGACTGAGCTACATTGTGGCTGAGGTAGCCAAGTGCTGAATGCCTTTTCCTGGTAGAATAAGTACTAGGGACTGCTAGCATCTGGGCTTGCAAAGTTTTGCTATATATCTCCAAGTTTTGAGATGCCAGAGGTAAGAAGAGGGAAAGGGATGGCAGCTTTGACAGGCTAATCTTTCCAGTAGCAATAATGAGCTATTGATAATGCCCTGAGCTGCCACACTACCTCCATAGCCACTAGTTGCCCTCTCTGTTCTGGCCAGACTATGCTCTGTTACCTTGAGGCTGCTTTCTGGCAGCTGCCAGGTCAGATTGAAACCCTCTTTCTTTCTTGAGCACTTCTGTATGTTCCTTTCTTTGCTCTTACCTGTTTTACTTCCACTTGTCCTTCACTTTCTTTAGTCTGAGCAACTCCCTGTGTATCAGAGAGTGGGAGACTCCCATGAGATCCCTCGACTTTGTTTCACTTTCCAGTTCACTTTAAACTGTGTGATGGTTAAGCCTGATGCCTCTGAGGGATGTTATAGGTGCTGAACTGGCAAAACTAAAAAGGCTAGTTCATGGGTTTGGATCTTGGGGGAAGTTTTTTTGTTTGTTTTTTTCATCCCATACTTTTAAAATGTCCTGTGGTGCTGCCTGAAATCTTTGGAAATTTTGGAAGTCTTATCTTTATCCAGAATCTCTCTGAGGTTCCTTAACAGAGGTACTCTTCTCTGACCCATGAAACTACTGAGGTGCGTGCTGGGTCACTGGTGTGGGAACAGGGAAAAGGTGCCCCTGCCTTACCGTGAGGATCGTCACTGCACCACTTGCTCTTTGGTGCATCACTCTGGCTGGTTTGCTCTTGGGAATGATCATGGGAGGTTTGTGCTTTGCACTTCTGCAGTGTATTGCTTACACCACACAAAAACCTAAAACACACTGGTGAAGGCTTGGCTACTGCAGAAATCACCAGTAGCCATTTAAGACTCCTGCTCATCTAAGAAGGGAAAAAGAAGAAGAAGTCATTTAGGCTGTTCTCAAATACAAGAATAAATCAATTTTAAAACAAATAAAATCACAAATTTGGTACAAGGAAGAAAGCTGTTAAAAAAATTTAACTTGGACCCTTTGTCATCACTGAACTAAAGGGTGCAAAAGAAAGAACATGAATGATGCTAAAATGGAAGATCAATTTCCATTGCTATAAAATTACTTCCAAAACATTACTGAAAATTAACATGATGTAAGAAGCCAGCACTGATTTTTGGTATTAATACCCTCTTCATCAAATCATACATGGGATAATCATACTTGGATCATTCCTGATAAACTTAAATTTTAGTTAAGGAACCTAGAAAATAATTTGATATGATGAGGACCACAATAAGTGGCATGGGGGACTGAGATCAAGGACAGTCTCCACTATCTGCTGAAAAAGAAAAGCCAGCTGAGTGGTCAATACATATGTGATAGGATATGAATTTGGGGCTTATTTGGTCAGGGAAATAGGAGCAAGCGGGAGATTTTCTTGACTGCAGTCAAGAAGCATTTTGAAGACTTAGAAGGAAGCAGTAGCATGAGATTGGCAAGGAGCTGGGGAAGAACAAATCTCTCAGCTGGGCTGTTGGTGACCTGAAGGCTCAGGCAGCAGAGATGCAGGGCTGCATGCCCAGGCTGGTGTGAGAGGAAAGCAGGTCATCACTCTGGGAGACAGAGAATTCCTGTATGTGCTCTTGGAAGGTGTCACAGTCTCCTTGATGTCCCAAGCTCTTGCCATGTGGCTGCCAGAGGAACGTGTCAGGAAGCTATTTCTGTAGCCTGGCCAGGTGCCCTGAGAATTGCTGGTCTTGCCTGTGCTGTTTCCAGAGGACTTAAAATCCAATGACTTCATGCAGCCCTGTAAATCATCTTTCTCACGCAATGTTCAGCTTCAAAATTATTCTCTGTCTTCTACACCACCTTTTCCCATAAGCCAAGGGCGTTCAAGTCTGGAAGATGTGTCCCATCAGAAAAGTGGTTTAGAAGTAGGGCTGGCAAAACACTGATGGGCTAGCAAGGAAATGATTCAAATATTTAGGGGTGCACAAATGGAGAACAGGTAAGCATAAACAGCCAGACACATCTAAATGCTGACCTGTTAGAGCAGGATAAACAGAGAAGCCAGAAAGCAAGGAGCATCGAAAAGACTGGTCACGTTGTCTTTTCTCTCTCTGTGCATGTGCCTCAACGCTCACCGGCTATCGGGCTCTCTAAAACCAGTACTACACAAACCCATTCAAGAAAGGTAAATACAACCTGGCTAACTGTACTGCAAACTTAGTGCAAAGGGAATTAATTCTGATGCGTGTGCCTATTTGCTTTTACGTTATGGAAATGAAAGACAATCCAATATTAAGCAACCAACCAAGTAAAGTATTTAAACAGTGACAGCCCTGAGATGATTTCTCAAAGTCCGTAACAGTGGCTGAGCAGCAAAGAGTCCAAGCCTTTGCTGCTGTAGACTGGCGTAGCTCCACTGATGCTACTGCTGTTAACTAAGCATCAATTTCCACAAGACAAAAGAAATAGCAAGGAGTCAAAGACTCGGGATGAAGTAAGAGACATCTTAGGGTTTGGTTTATTCCCATTGGTAGCCTCAGTGTGAACACAGTTGTAAAGTGTAAACGTATGCTTGCTTAGCCCACTATGATGCACGTTACCTTTAAGTACATGTTTAATATGCAGAATAATAATACCTGCAACATTTGCAAGTGCGGTAACTGTTCACTGGATGAAGAGGCTGAACATTCCAGCTGATACACAGCAGCAATTGCTCATAATGTTTCAATAAGTTTGCAGTGTTTTAAGTCCCCTATCCATAGACTCGGGTATCACTGGGAATGCACAGAGGAGTAAGGGTGTAGCAGCAGTGGTACACTAGGTTACACCACGGATCTGAGTCAGTATCACTTATTTGAAGTAGGAAACGGGAGCTTGCAGTACTGATGACAAAAGACTGAGGCATCCAGTGCCAATTTAAACTATCCTGGCTTTTACTGACAGCTCCTTTTCTTCATTTCCAGAGAAGCATTTCCAAGACACAAGATTTGTATCTCACTGCTACATGCTTTCTACACACAGTGCTTAGGGGATAATCCCCAATGCACTGTAGTATACGAAGCAATAAACGGCTGCTGAGATTAATAGACTGAGCAAAGCTGAAGCATTTCATCAATCTCCAAAAAGTACTCATTGCCAGAATATTACAGGCAAAAGAATTTATTCCTCATGTACAACAAACCTTAACAGGGAACAGCAAAGTTTCTGTTCACCAGTGAGGACTTAAAACTGCTGAGATGTCCTCCTGACTAACAGGGCACCACAGTGTGGGGTGGAGATGAGGGGACTGACTGCAGTCGTAACCAAGCAGGGAACATGCACAGGCTTAGACCTGGCTGGATAAATGCGCTGCGGGTAAGGGTTTCCATGCTTTATGTGGAAGGGATAATGTCCTAATTCTCTGTGCCATAGTATCTTTATACAGAAGAATAATAACAAACATTAGAGTCTCTTCTTGGTGTAAGAAAGAGCAGAATACAAGGAGACTTCAGATCTTCTTGATCCAGCCCATTTTAGATACAATTTACAGCACCTGCCAGACTGCTGCAATTTACAGTGTTGCTTTAAGGTTCTTAACGGTGCATCAGCAGGGATTACTGAAATGAGGTTTACTCTGATAAACCTTGATGGACGCCTTATAGCTTCTAGGTGTTAGAATGTTAACGAGAGTAAGGAGCTCCTGGGTGAACACACGACCTACGTATGCCTTACCAGCACAGAGGTCAGTGGTCAGGCTTTCTGACTTCAGAAGCTGTCTGTAGGCTCCCAGTTTCCCATGGGAACACGTTCTGTGACCTGCCTCAGGATTTCGCACTCCTCTTCCTGACCTGAGCCACCAAAACTATCCACAGAGAGTTTGGCAGATCTCTCTCAAAATCCCCTCATTTTTCACTATAATGATGAACGTAAAGATGTGAGCTCTGAGGGTGCTGGAAGAAGATGGGAATACCTTTCCTTATATCTCCCCTCTCAACTCACACACTTTCTCCTGTATCCTTACCTTATACATTTATTTGTACTTTACCAATCTCTGATCAAATGGAGAGCTGGAATTTTCACTATGAAACTAATTACTTGTTATTTAACCTAGTCCGAGCAGTGCTGCTACTGCATGCCTTCTTATGTGGCACTCTTAACTCACCTCTGCAACTCTTCCCTGGCTGCCATATGTTTTGCTTCTCCTCTCCTCCTCCAGACTATTGTTCCTGGTTGTCTCAGTTGGACGTGTCCCCTGCCACTCTGTGTTCAAGTCCCACTTTATAATTTTCAGGTCAGTGCTAAAAACTTCCTGAAAAATCATAGATTTTAGAGGAAATAATATGTAATTAGTGGTTACTTTTTGTTGTGGTTTTGCCTCACTTTGCAACAAAGAACCACGCGGTTACTCTCTCAATCATTTCCCCTCCCTGGTGGGATGGGGAGGAGAATCCAAAGGAATAAGGCAAAAACTCGTGGGCTGGGATGAGAACAGTTTAACAGAATGGCAAAGGGAGAAGAAAACAACAATCCATAATACTGATAAAAAGCATATACAACATGCAGTGTTCTCACCACCCAATGCTTAGCTTGCTCCTGAGTAGCAAAAGCCTCTCCTTCAGCCAGCTCCCCACTTAAATACCGAGCATGACATCAGATGGTATAGAATATTCCATTTGACTGGCTGTTTGGGTCAGCCTGATCAACTTGTGCAAATTAACTCTATCCCAGCTGTACCCAGGATACTTTTGAAAATCTTCTCCTGTGTGACCAGTTGATGCTTGCTAGAGGTGGTGTGAGAATGCAGATGAAAAAGCATCCCTGCTTCCAGCGCAGGTGTTTCAAAAATCAGATTGATAGACTACTCGGATCTGAACCAGGTTTCTAATACCAATCTTTTCTTTTTTGACTTCAGAGAGGGGAAAACTATAAAAGTACAACAAAGAAGGTAACAGCTGTTCATTTGTAAGGACTTTGAAAACAAACAAACAGACAATAAGCAAAACCAGATTTACCTTGCCATAAATCCAAGGTAATCTGCTTTTCTCTAGTATCTTTGTAATGAATTCTCATTAGTTTACAGATGGGGTAGTGGCACTTAAGTGGATAATGTTACATGCCATCGTTCATCTTTCTTCACTCATCTGATGGATGCCCAGGGTATCTCTAGGGTGTTCTTACTTTTGAACTCCATGTGACTGAAATCTGTATTAACTTTCAGTTTTTCATATAATGTTGTAAAGTCATGATGATTTTTAATGAGCGCAATTAAGAAAGAAGTTACTCGAACAATACACTGACTAATCTGAGCTGAATGTTAATAGAGAATTGTCCTAGTAAGTTAGATGGGTGGAAGGACTCCCCTGAGGCTTGACTCCAGGTTTCATTTAGATGGGCTTTATGCTGAGGAAATTCTCCAGGATTTTCTTTACATCACCATAAACTGGGAGTAAGCGCAGTACCAGGTACTTTCCATCTGTAGAATACACTCTCCAGAAACCTATCCAGAGCAGAAGGAACTCTAAATACACTTTTTACAAACGTAGCACAGTAGGAACCGTTGCGAGTGTTTTATTTCTTTCATGTGAGAAACATATGAAAGACTTTGGGGGTTTTCTGGAGCCAATAAAGTTCATCAATCCTTATGGCACCCAGTTCCACGACTTTTAAGGGACAAGTTAAAGCGATTGGCATTGCTAACTTAAAGACAACGGCCTAATGTTACATTTTTAATTTTCTGTTTCTGATAAACAGTTCAAGACTATATCCACATTTCAGACCTGTTCAGGTGTGTATTTTAAAGGTTTTCTGAAAAACTCTGTCATCAAAATTTACATATGTTCCTGTGAGAACTTAAGGGATGGAAAAGGTACTGCTAATATAAAGAAACAGATTTTGACTGTAAGAACCCATAAATAACTTGAATGAATATTACCAATTAGTGAACTTGAAGTATGACCTGCCTTAAAAATATTTTGCTATGACAAGAAATGTGTTTTTCATCTTAAAATCACATTTTAACCTTTCTCTTCTTTTTTTTTTTTAAAAAAAGAACATCCACTACTTTCTCTCTGAAAAACAGAATAAGCTTCAACAGAGTAACCATTTAAATGCACGATATTTGAAGTGCTGTTGCAGAGAAGAGCTATCCATGTGGAGAAAACAAATTAACAAATGGGAATCCAGTCCAATTCTGTATTCTGTTGATGATTAAAGATATTTAGATGAGACTCTACATCCTGTTTCCAGAGTACTGTTGACTTCGCTGATTACATTGCAGATATTCACCAAAAAAATCCAACAAAGTAAACCACATCATATGCTTTTGGTGTATGATCCATACGAAGTGGAGAAGGAGGAAAACATTATTCCTATTGACTTCACTAGGAAGAGGAATTAGGTACTTGAAAGCATAGATAACAGTGTCAGAACTGAGGTCACTCAGTCCTTAGAGATCATTTTTCCGATTTCTTTAAACTGCACGTAAATATCTACAGCAAGAGAAACAGTTTTGATATTGCCATACGCAGAAATTTACAACATAGTAAAATAAGTGTAAAGCTCATTGCAGCCAGAATAATAGCATTTTATTCTGACAGTGTATTAGCATTTTATGCCTACTTTGCAAAAGATGTAATATAATGGGTGCAGCGTGACGCAGGCACCAGAGATATTTCCCAGTTAGCTACCTTTATTAATTCAATGAAGCAGAAGCAAATCCCATTCTGTGCTGGTGCAGCTGATTTTCAGTAGGGGTTTGCTCTGACATAGTTACTCTGATGAGAACTTTTTAAAACTTGAAACACATCTTTCCCAACTTTTTTTAGGTATATATATGACTACCTAATTGCTCCATGAAGAGCTTTTTGTAATCTAAGCTCTCCCGTTCTTCGCTTGAGGCCCTTTCTTCTTGATCTGTTATTTTCTGACTGAATAATTCCTTTCTTTCATTTATGCTGTTGGCTTGATAGTATTTATAAACCCTGCTAGTTTCTGCCTTGCATTTTCACTACACTAGACAATACAAAATTTACCTTCTACGTTCCTCATGTATTACCTCTTCTCTTCCAGGTCTAAAATAATTTTTCTTGCCCCGGATCATAATTTTCGTTCTTTTTTATGGATGCACAGATTCTTAAACCATGTGAATTGGAACTGCTCATAATTCCAGGTGTGGCTGCTACCTGAGCCACACATAATCATCTTAACTCAAGATTTACATATAATTCTCCCCTTTGATACATAATCATGAATACCTTTGAACTTTGTGGTAATGGAGCTGCACTGCAAATTTTATTTGGTTTCTTACTGTTCAGGAAAGTCCTAATCCAGCCCCAAAGAAGACTTGATATTAAAGCTACTTAGCCGATTAGGAGGAAAGAGGAGAACTGAACTGTGCTGTAGCAAAAATAGCATAAAAGAGCCAAAAAAAGAAGGGAAACAAAATGCGGGGAAAGTAAGTAGAAGCAAAGTTAGAGGAATTTAAGGTCATCCCACCAAATGTTACCAGGTGAATGGGGTCCTTCCTGACAGAGCAAATTCAAAGTTTCCCAGCAGGACAGGCCAAGCTGAATTTACCACCTCGGGCTGGGAGGCAACAGCCTGCCTTGGCCAGCATGCTCCTCGAAGAGAAAAGGGAGGATGATTGTAATCAAAATGGGGCAGAGGGAAAGAGAGAGCAGCTTGTGGGTTCATCCTCTCCCCTGCTTCTATTCCCCAATCAGTAGCTACTGTCCCAGGGATCCTTCCAGCACCCCTGGTAACACCTACACCAGGTGCAAATCTTGTGTATTTTACCATCACTAGTTTACTAGCAACAGCTCCCTTTGCCTAGGGCTGGCCGTGCTTCATCATACATGAGAGCTCAGAATGGCAATACAGAATTTTTCATGTCTGAACCTTCAGAAACATATACTGGGGAGAATTTCCCAGGCTGCTCTTTGTCTGCCTGCTTCCTCTACTCAAGCTTGAAACATCGGTTCGAGCAGGCCATACCCAGGCAGTGAACCCTCCAGTCAAATGCCCTTTCTATACATCAGGTTGGTGTGGTTTGTGCAGCTTACATAACCTTTAGCAGAAGAGCAAGAGGAAAACAAAATCTAAAATAATAGGAAATAAAGTACTGTCAGCAATTTCTATAACTCAGTGGAGTTTCACATGCAGAAGAAATACAGAGGGAGCCTGAATGCGTGGCGGAGAGTCATTCTGCTATTGTATTCTGTGAAAAACACAGACTGGGAGAAGATCATCTTTGACCTGCGTATATGCAATGTACGCACTTTTTCTGCCTTCTCTGCCTTTGGTATTTCCTGCAAAGCTTGTGCTGAGATCCAGGCCTCACCCAAACTGGAGGGCAGTGGCTGCTTCTCCGTTTACCCAGTCAGCAATGGAACAGCAGACCTCTGCAAAGGGCAAAACAGGCTTTCCTGAATAAAGTATTTCTAATAAGCATGACTGGAAATCGCGCGAAAAGCATCCTGATGTTCACACACCACATTACAAAGAATATAATTCAGCCACCAATTTAAAAGGATCTTATCAGGCTTTTAAAGAGATGTACATTTTACACACTGTGGAGAGATTTCTCCCCAGAAGACAGCAGGAAAAAATGTTTGAAGTACTGATACAGGAAAATGCTAATAAATATGTTTCCTATACTATAACCATCAAGGATATTGCTCTGAGTAACTCTTTTTTGTCATAAGGCATTATAGCTTCTTGCATATTTTCAAACCATAGAAACATGAAGCAAGATAAGATCTTTCACCGCTGGCTCATCGAGAGATCGATCTGTTCCCCTTGGCCACCCAGCAATGTTTCTGTAAGAGCCCTTACATCTGCGTTGCTGAAGTTCTTTACATTTAACCCCTTCTGGAAGCTGATTTAGAAACTGCTGCTTGCAGGGCAGGTGGAAGTGCAGTTACCTGTCTCAGCAGACCTCCAGCGTTTCTGGCTGTCCAGCAGCCGTTCAGTCTTTGGGCCCTCAGGGAGATGGGAACCTAGCTGTTTTGGAGCAGATTCCCCAAATTGTCTCAGTTAATCTTATTATTGCGTGCTAAGTCCACTGATCTTTTACAGCCCAGGCAGAGATTTCTGCAGCAGGCGGCAGCTCAGCTCAGTGCCATCCATGGGGCAGAGGTATGGGAACAGAAATACACAGCAAATTACTGACATTTGTTACTTGGTGTTGCGTTTGTAACGCTGCTGCCTGCCTCTTTACAGCCTGCTCGTGGCACAGACCGAGCCTGCCGCTATTATCTTGATAAGTCTAGAGAAGGCGAGACACTGTCGATCAGTTTTTCTAAGCCACTAGGGCAAAAGGATGCATATTAAATCTGTCTCTACCCAGGGATGGATTTTAGTATCTCATAGTCTGTCACAGCAAACATTGCAGCCCCGTTGGTGGTGATGTTAAAGGTTTTTCCCGAAACTGAGTAGAGGGAGAGCTGCAGTTACAAATAGCAGCCCAAGCAATCAGTTCCAATTAAAGTGTAATTCAGTGACGAATAAAACTCCAGGCATTACTGAGTTCCCATTTTAGTGGGGGGAAAAAAAAAAAAGACTTCCAAATATATCAGATCTACTTACATTATTTCATTGTTATTAATTAGGCTACCAAGGCAAAGCAGACCAAGGCTCTATTAGCTGAAGCAGCAGTTTGGCAGCCACTGGAGTTTTATTTCTCATTGATTAAGCAATAGATACAGGCTGAACCAGTAACCTCATGTGAAGGGTATTAGAGCTGGATGCCTAGCAGATTTGTGTGAAGTCTTATGGCCACGGGACAGTCAGATCTACATATGTCATCCAGGGTACAACTGCATGGATGACTCTGAAACGAGACGGCTGCTGCGTCACATCATGGCAAATGACTGTTAATGATGGCACCCAGTCCTGTGCCCACCGGCTGCACAGCACCCACAGAGAAGCTCTGGCAAATCCATTCCTGTCGTCCCCAGAGGTCAGCCTTGCCCCCTTGCCTAGAAATAACACTTCTGTGGAGGAGCTGGAAGAAGAAAACATTTGTTCACCGTCTGGTGCATGCATACTGGTTTAAACCTCTGGTGGAGATGATTTTACAGTGGTACGGCTGCTCTGGCCTTGCAGCAGCGTCGTAGGTGCAAACATTTTATTGCTGACACTGCTGTGAGAGAACTAATCTGCAAAATAGAGCATCCTAAGCCACAGCAGCTCTTTGCCTCAGGGAACGTGAGTCAGGGTGCTTAGATTGCACTGGTTTGTATTAATTGCCTACTTAACTGCAAAGAGCCAGACATGGCTATTTCATTTAAATTTACGGTTTTACAGACTTAAAATAGAATGAAATATAGGTTATAGCGAGAGTTGCCTAAAAACTCATTAGACTTCATTTCCCTGTGTTATACTGTGATATGAGTATGAAATCATGGCGGATATGGAACCACATATATAAAAAAGCCTCTCTTGAACATTCCCTTTGCCCAGTGTTCAGGCCTTACGTTTGACATGAATGTTGTGGTCTTCACAGAATAGTCTTTGTCCAAAAGGTTCAAGCTCTGTCTTGCATAAGTGTAAAAATATATTATAACAAATACTTCATAAAATAGTAAGCCTACACTGCGTCCTGCTTCATTTTCCTAAAAAGCTAGGAATGCACATACCCTTCTGCATCTAAAGTAGGTTTGAAATGGCTGCAGGAGAGATTTCCTGGGCAAACAGAGGCCTGCTCTTTATTCATGATCAGTCAATTTTCCTCTCGTATAAACCCCATATCTGGGGCCAGCTATAACAGTTTTTAAAATCTGCTTTGTATTTCAGCGAATGCATGATTTTAGTCAGTAACACTTGGGACTTTCTTTTATTGTGTGTTGAGAAAGCAGCCTGGGAAGAAAGTAAACTACTGAAGCAGAAAGCAGCTATTTTCTCCATATCTGGTTTGTTGGTTGTTGCATGGCAATTAGCGGATCACATTCTGCCTTATGATTTCTAAGTGAAATTCTCCTCAAGTGGAGCCTGATCTGTGCTTGGGGATGATGACCTGTGCAAACACGGGCAGAATTTCACACTAAAAAAAAGAGCCTCCCATGAGCTGTTAAGAGATGTAGTTGTCGAAAACAAACACTGGAAGCAATTTTTAAATGCCCAAAGATGCATTATTCAAACTTTAAAAGCCCTGCTCCACTGCAGTGTGGCATAGTCACTGACTGCTGCAGCGCTGTGCGAGAATGCGGAACACTTCACTGCAAAAATCCGAGCTTCTGGGCTGACCAGAGGCTCTCCAGCGCCCTTGTTTTACAGCGATTCGGGGACTGAGCCCGCGAGAAGCGCAAGGTCTGTTCAGCTTCTTCTCCTGCAGGCGGGGACTGAAGGAATATTAGAAGCAGACTGCACGGGCCTGTAGGAAACTCAGTGCTGGTTTGGGTTTTTTTTTCCACCGCCTGCCAAAGCCCGTGATGGTCTAACTTTACCCCAACAGGGAGACAGAGGAAGGAGAGGGAGATGTAATGGCAGATGGCAACCCACAAGGAGGCGAGAACTGCACACTGCACTTTGGCACTCGGTGACAAGGACAACTTTACAGTAACCTAGTTTGCTTATAAATTGGATGAGGATTATTTGCCACTTTTCCCCCCCCCCATTTTCAGTTGGATCATTGCAAGGCACGCTAAAAAAAATTAATGAATTAATTGACTTTGCTCTGGGAAGCTGTGTTTATAATGCTGACGAGACGTAAGAGAACTGATTTTAACACAGGTAAGCCAAACATTGTTGTATTATTTCAGGCTTTGATACAGTTTCAACGTGTAGACAAGCTGGGGGATGAATTTTCTTCCCCAGTACAGCACCAATGAGTTTCTCAGTCATCGCTGTTACCTGGCCTGAATCCCCCAGAAATCTCCAGAAATCCAGCAGAAGTTTTGCTGTGTTTTCTGCATGTCTTTGCCTTCAAACAAAAGCATGTTTGGTGGAGGTAGACAACAGATAAGGCAAAAGGAAATTTGACTTTCTCATAGTTTTCCAAAAACTGGTTTTCCTGTCTGCTTCTATCCATTAAAATTAACTTGCTATCTAAATGGATCTTGTCTAAATTAATTGTTCTGTCTCTGTGTAGTGTTTCCCCAAGGAATGCACTGAAATACTGTTATGTCTTTGCCTGTTCTTGGCTGATTGAGATATTAATTAATTATATGAATAAGCCTAGGAAAATAAAAGTAGGTTTCTGTCGTAGTTCCTGTGAGTGCTGGGGGCCAATGCCTCACAGACGAGGCTTGCCAGTGGGCGCTTTGCTGTGTGCCCCGGTCCACTGCTCCGTAGTGCCCTAGTTGGTCCGGGCAGATGCAGCGAAGAAACCGAGTCACGCGTGGAGGGGAGACGCGCGCGTGGCGTGGGGCACCGCAGCCGGCTCCGGGTGAGCACCGTGCAGGGACGGCTGTGGAAGGCACGGACACCCCTCGGGCCCCGGCCACAGGGTCGCCTCCTTCCTGCGGCGCTGCTCGGGGCTGAATTCGGCCCGGTTTTGTAAGAGTCAGACTGGGCTCTGCGTGCTGATGCTGCTCCCTCCGTTTCTGCCCAGGGCTCGCTCACTCCGTCTGCCCTGCCTGGCATAGCTGTGTCCCACACGCGCTGGAGCCCGGCAGGAAGCCTCTGGGCAAGTGGGGAGCCTCGGAGTCTGAGGGGTTGCTTTTTTGAAACTCCTGGGCAAACAGGACCTCTGTTCTGACCCAGCAAATGGACATGTGAGTGCTCTGCAATGCTGACATGTTCTTTATGATTGAGATGGACACGGCAGCTTTGTTTTCTCCTTGGTTGGTTGTTGTTTCCCTATTTTATGAGGCCTTTCCAGGATTTTTGAGCTACAGGAAGAGCTTCCTTATTGATGCTCCTATTCTTCCTGTGGTGTGGAAAGCAAACACCTGAATCATATAAGCTCACCTTGGCTTTAAGCTGAGGGGAAGGTAAATGTATATTTTCTCTGTCACTATCTGACTTAGAATATTATATACCTACATATGAAATCATAAATATTTAGTTGGAACAAGAAAGGAGCACTTACTATTGTTTAAGAATGCTAAAATTGCAAACTTCATAGTTGTAATGGCTATTTTAGGCTGCTCACCAGTGAACACTTTATGCTCCTGCAATATGCCTGTTTCTCTTGTGCCTATAAAAAAACCCCAAGCATTTTAAACATTTGAAAAACAGAACTTACTTTGTAATTTAGCTATGACCAGTAGCATTTGCATTTCAAAACTCAGACGTGATTTGAAAATAACCATATTCCAGGGAAGAAGTTGTTAAAATTGCTTCTATGTTCGGTCCAAAATTTTCTCTCTCTGTATGGTCTACAAGCTTGTGTAATTCATATTCAGATGAATACACTGAGAAAGCTTCAGGTGTTTGCTTCCCACAACATGAGAAATTCTTTCAACAGAGTTGGGATTTACCAAGTCCCTCGGTTTCCCATCGCAGGGCTGGTGGAACCCAGAGACCACGGGAGAGAAGCGGCACTGTTTGTTACACCCAAACGTCTCAGAAATGCTCAGGCTCTGCTGTTGGCTCCTTGGAATTAAATGCAGAGGAACTCATTGACTTTGATGCTACTGCCTTGCATTGCCCCTGACTGACTGAGAGCACAACTGGGTTCTGTGTAACCGTCACCTTGCTGATTTTGCAGAATCATTTTGCTTGAAACAATGAATAATGCCTGGGTAGTGTAAATTCCCTGGGGCCATAGCAGATGCTATCAACTCTGCCAGTGGTGTTGAGGCATCTGGGAAATTCTTTCATTTCCATACTTTACACTTGAAGAACTTTGACACTTGATTGCAAAGGAGTTTGCTTTAAAAGACTGCAAGTTCTCCTGGAGAATTCATGGCTTGGACAAATGTACTCAAAAATTGGCTGGATGGCCAGGCCTAAAGAATGGTGGTGAATGGAGTCAAATCCAATTGGTTGCTGGTCACAAGTGGTGTTCCCCAGGGCTCAGTACTGGGGCCAGTTCTGTTTAATACCTTTATCAATGGTCTGGACGAGGTTATCACATGCACCCTCAGTAAGTTTGCAGATGACACCAAGTTGGGCGGGACTGTTGATCTGCTTGAGGGTAGGAAGGCTCTGCAGAAGGTTCTGGACAGGCTGGGTCGATGGGCTGAGGCCAACTGTATGAGGTTCAACAAGGCCAACTGCTGGGTCCTGCACTTGGGTCACAACAACCCCACGCAACGCTACAGGCTTGGGGAAGAGCAAGTTTGCGATGATGCAAAACTGGGAGGGGTGGCTGATACACGTGATAATGACTAAAGAGACTGATGAACAGGAAGGATGTTGTTGTGTCTGTAGTCTATACAAAGAAAAAACAGATTCAACTCCGCATTAGCATTCAGTACCTTTTTTTCATATGCCATCTACTGAGTGTGGCAGGGAGATCCTACCTTTGAACCAGATACCCACATCCAACAAGCAGCTCTTATTTTTGTGAAGAGTAAAAACATATTCAAGCCCTGACAACCCTGAAACTTTGCTTAGGAGAGCTGTAATTAGAGCTTGTGTCTCTTTACTTTGTGCTTCAAATCTGCTTATCAAACCTGGAGGCTTGGCTCAAAAACCATCATTTGTGTTAAGATGCTGTGCTAGTTACACTCTAGATTTGTCAGAACAACCTAACCAGCTCTGATGGGAAACCAGAAACAAGAAGGAAAAATTTGGCCAGATTCCTATATCCAAATATTTTTACAGCATGAGAAATTGAACTAATAATGCTTCTGTCTGGTTAACAGCTGTCAAAGGATGAAAAATAGGCTACTGGGAATGGAGTCAATCACTCACTCCTTTTAATGTGGTGTGAAATCCATAAAGGCATTTATACTGAATCTTAATGTGTTTTATGGAAAAATCACTGGTAGCTGTGTTGAAGAGATGCCAATTTTTAACAAGCAGCGTCTGGTGCTTTCCGGGCAGCTCTGCGCATGTGTGTTCTGTAGGGAAAGATGAGTTTGCACTCTGCTTGCCTCTGGGAACGCATGTTTAGTAGCATCCCCTCTCTTTCCCCTCTGCTTGAGGCCGGTCACCAGGACATAACCCGCATTCACAAAACCACAGCCGAGCTTCATCGCACCCCTCTGCGTCGGCGCCTGCAGGTTTCTCCTGCGCGCAGCACGACGGCTCCTCTCCCGGCAAAGCGCACAGGCTGCCGAACTGCGAGCGCCGCGGCACGCGGGGATGGAACCGTGACGAGTCCTGCTGACCTCTCTGAGACCGCGAAGCAGGTGCCTCGCCGCTTGCAGGGCTGTGGCCCTAACGTGCGCGCGGTGTTCTTGAACCAGGGGGTAATGCTAACACTTCCCCGCCTGGCACAGAGCGATATTAAGGTGTGCGAGGAGCGCAGTGTTGAACCCCACACAGAACAGCCTGTATATATAGCCACAGACAGCAGCTTTCAAAATCGGGGTGACAATTTTTGTGAGCGACAGCACTGGGAAGCACAGTGCTCAGCGGCTGCGCCCAGAGAATATGTGGCTCGGGTTGTTGGAGGATTTGTGTTTCCCTGTGGCCCTGCTCTTCTCTGGGGTTTGCTGAGTGGATACAGCTGCATACAGCTGTGGTGGTCACGGTCTGTGGCATCCTCCTCACCCTGCCCCAGAGGAGATATACTGTATCAGGTGGTGCTCATATGTGGGCTGAAGCCCCCTTTGGTTACTCTCCTCCTGCAGCTCAGCAGACCCACAGCAGGTTTTAGGCTGGTGAGTCCTGGGTGACTGCATAGCAGTCTTACGCAAAAGCACTCTTACGCAAAAGGAGAGCCAGTCCCAAGGTTTTCTGCCTTAGGGCTAACACTGGTGTCACGGTTCCTGTCCAGCCTGATACTATCAGTATAATAAAAGCTGTGGTTTCAGCTAGTTCCTTCCAGACGAAGGAACCTATCCAGCAGAACGAGGCTCTGTGGAGGAAATGACCAGGGCTGAACAAGCATGATGGTTAACCCCACTCAAAAAGAAGGTCACCTGTAAGGCAAATACACATTATGCAGTTGGCTGCAGCCTGCTAAGCCAGTGAACAAATAGGAGGATTGGACTTCCACTCCCCTAGCTCTCAGAAACATAACTGTTCCTGAACCATTTCTGAATTTATGTACTGTGTAACATGCAGCTACTACTAAACGTATTCTACCAAACCCACATTCATGCTTTCTTTGCTCTATTTATTCATTTTCCTCTTTTAACTTAGAACAGCTCCCAGCCTCCAGAAAGTGCATCTTACAGTAACATTGTATAATAGTGACATACAAAATTTGGAGGCTTTCCTAATATAACCCCCATGTTTCAGTGTGCTGTTCTTTTATTCATTAAATAGAATGGCCTTGTGCTTCTCCCTTTCACTCAGGTCGGAAAAGCGACATCATTTATTTCAATAAGATCATACCTTGTAAAATGCTGGTTTTCCTACTGGATGACAAGTTCCCCCAGCTTCCACCAAATTCAGCAGTGATGGGGGATGCTTATGAGTCTGAGCCTGAATTCTTAGCTAAAAGTGAAACACTTGTGATTTATTTCAGTCCTACTGAAGTCAGCAGGACATAAATATAATTTTAAACAAACATTTAAGCACTTTGCCAAATGCAGCTAGACTGCTGAACATAGGTCTCAACAAGAAACTGTTTTCTATTTCTTATATTTTGTCACACTCTTATGGTACCAAGTCAACACATTACAACCAAGAGAGAAGTCAGCCTGCTGTACTGAAATTCACCAATAAGAATAATCTGTGAGTAGTGTTTCTGAAAATCAGCTACACTCACTTTCATATGAAAAGAGCAATGCCCCTGTTCCCTGAGATCTCTTTCACTTGTGTATCTCCAAGGAAGCTCAGACTAGGAGTTAGGCAGCCAGCGAGGAGACTGGGTGCACAGACTTCCTGGCAGATGTTTGCCCATGTGCGGAGGAGGCAATATCACACATGGGATGCCCATTGGGTGCAGGCATGACTCAGGAGCACAGGGACCCACTTACACACCACAAAATCTCCTGAAGACCACTGTGGTGTTGACCAGAAGTTTCATACAGCCAAATGTATCTTCCCCCAAGTACATCCTTTTAATGTTTGGTTGTAATTATAATTTTTAGTGTTTCTCTCTCATTTAACTTGAATCTTCGTATCCGTTCCAGCTTTACAGCTACAGTACCGACATTTCCTTGTTGTTCTGCAGTTACTTTTGTCTTCCCAGCTTTGATTAATTTTTGGACTTTATCTAAATTATTCCTTAGAGTGTTTGTGGTAATAAATCGTTGTCTGGTTGCTAGTTCCTCCCCTCAAATTCAGACATTAAAGCAGCAGGTGTTTGAGAAATGACTGTGAATGCAATACTTATGATGGTTATGTATATATGGAATTGTTCTCCCAGTGATGAGCAGCACGAGCTTATTGCGTGTAGGACAATTGCGTTAGGTCAATCAGCTCCTGAGACACATGAAAGCCTGATGCAGACACGTAGCCTGGCAAGGGTTCCCAAAGCTCCCAAGCCTCCAAAAGCCCTGCAGGGAGAAAGCTTTATAAAGAGAGAGGAACGCAGCAACAAACCCATCTATGCACATTAAGGGTGAAATATCATTCCACTACTAACTCTGATTGATCAGACCGCTGAGAATCCCCCAAATATTAGTTCTTGGTTCCCACTCCCTCCCTGCGGATTCATTCCACCAGTGCTTTGCCCTTTTTACCAGGAGAGGGAATCATAGAATCATAGAATCATAGAATCATAGGTTGGAAAAGACCTCTAAGATCATCGAGTCCAACCATCCACCCAACACCACCATTCCTACTAAACCATATCCTGAAGTGCCACATCTACACGTTTTTTAAAAACCTCCAGGGATGGGGAGTCCACCACTTCCTTGGGCAGCCTGTTCCAAATATCTGCCCAGCCCAGCTTTTGCTCAGCCCCTCTGCAGCCCCATCGAGCCCTGTGTTTTCTCCACCGCGGAGTCAGAGGAGAGTTGGGCCGGGCACTTTCTCACGCCGGCACACAAGCGGCTTTTCAGCAGTTGTGAAACGGCTGTGCATCTTTGCACCTGTGAGTCATTAGACAAAGTCCTGCCACCCTTGCTCGTAATCCCGAGTTTCAGAAAGAATTTCCCTGGAACCTGGGTGCTTCCTTTTCAAAAAAGAAGATTTCCTGGAATTAAAGAAGACAGGAGTAGGCTGTCCAGAGTATGCGAAGGAGAAGTGTTACACATCTTCAGTTTCAGCAAGCAAATCGTAGTCCACTCAATGCAGGAATGCAGACAAAAAGAGAAATAGGAATGCATTCGAAAGATCATGGAAGAACAGCACCTGCAAGAAGGAATAAACAAGATTTTTCAATAAAAATGTGAGGACAGATGGCTTCAAACAGCAATGCAGCAACAAATGCCTGTGCTGCTGTTTGCAGTAGCAAGCACTTTGTTGTACGACTCCAGTTAAACCCAGTTTTGCAGAACGCATGATGCATTATTCTCCTTTCAGATGTGAGGGATGTAAAGCTTCTCTTGTTCTAGATTCTAACTGCAATAAAACTGCGCAGCAGACACTGTCTCTGCAGGGGAAGCTGTGATGGCCGGCAGTGCTCCCACACGTGCAGGCAGGACAGCGGTCGCTCTGGTCAAGTCATTCCTAGTTGCACGCTGCAAAGCACTATTGTGAAAGACACTACGGATTGTTTGAACTTCGACAACTTCACGAGCCCACAGCGACTGCATTTCATTTTTGCCTGCCCTTGGGAGTAAGTTGTCTCGCCATCGCCTATGTGCCGTGTAAAAGCATCCTGTCTGTGTTTACATGGTTACCACTTCTTTTAGATTCATGATCAGTTCAATGCGCTGGCAGACGCTAGTGTTATCATGCATCTTTTGCATTTTGTGACAGAGACCGCTTCATCTGCAAGTGTAACAGGGCAGACTGTGCCTCACAGTCCAAAGTGGAGGCAGCTCCGCTCCCACACCTTTTATGCTCTGGGCAGGTTCGTTCCAATGCCCAGAAACTGCAGGAGCATCTCCAGCACTGCCACATGGCCACCCCTGCTCCGGAGTGTTGCATTCTCTGAAAAACAGCTTTCTTCCACAGCAAGCCATGAAGTGGGACCGCCTGATGCCCCCAGCCACCTCAGGCAAGTTAGAGAGCACTGCAAAGGTAGGGAAACGGAGAAGCCTCCACCTCTCTGCTGCAACCTCCCATCCATATGATGCCAGTTCTTCCACCACAGCTGTTTGGTTACGTTTCTGGACTTCCATCTTCAGAAGTCTTGGCTGCCAGACCTGGGGACTGTGAGGATATCTGCACAGCTTTTTGCAGGATGATGCGCTCTGAGCTGAATGGAAATAGGACTGTAGGTGCCGTGCCTGTACAAATAAAAGGCACCTGAAGACGTGCCCTGAGTCAGTTCCAGTGCTTAGAAACCAGAGATAAACAGAAAACAAAGCGATTGCTGCTGAAATAGATGGTGTAATGGCTGTTTGAGGGAAGGCTTTGGATTTTCTTCTTCATGGAGTTAAAAACTGGAACAGAGTTCAAGTGGTGGTCCTTACCCTGCCATTTCTGCCTGCATCTGCATTCTGCCTCTAAGCCTCTGACTTCCCAGTTTCGCAGAAAGTCATGCCCAGGGATGACAGAAGCCGGGCCCTCGTGAGCACCAGCCACACTTTCCCAGCAAGCAGGAGACAAATTTCTCCACACCAGTTCTCACCTTCTCAGTGCAGTGTACTTCTCCTCTGTGGAAGACAGGATGGCAAGGGCAGAGGCTGCAAACACCTTTCCTAAACCCAGCAGTCGGCCTCGTTTCCTGGTTTAATGTTATTGTTAAAAATGAAAATCAAAGCTGGATATTAAAGAAGCGTCAGCAAGCGAATGGGTTAAATCATAGAATCATAGAACAATAGAATCATTGAATCATAGGTTGGAAAAGACCTCTAAGATCATTGAGTCCAACCATCCACCCAACATCACCATCTACACCATCTACGCCTACTAAACCACATCCCAAAGTGCCACATCTACATGCCTTTTGAACACCTCCAGGGATGGGGACTCCACCACCTCCCTGGGCAGCCTGTTCCAATGCCTGACCACTTTTTCAGTAAAGAAATTGTTCTTAATATCCAATCTAATCCTCCCCTGGCGCAACTTGAAGCCATTGCCTCTCGTCCTACTGCTAGTTACCTGGGAGAAGAGACCTGCCTCACTACAACCTCCTTTCAGGTAGTTGTAGAGAGCCATTAAGTCCCCCCTCAGCCTCCTCTTCTCTGGACTAAACAGCCCCAGCTCCCTGAGCCACTCCTCACAAGACTTGTTCTCTAGACCCCTCACCAGCCTCGTTGCCCTTCTCTGGACACGCTCCAGCACCTCCATGTCCTTCTTGTAGTGAGGGGCCCAAAACTGAACGCGGTACTCGAGGTGCAGCCTCACCAGTGCTGAGTACAGGGGCATGATCACCTCCCTACTCCTGCTGGCCACACTGTTCCTGATTCAAGCCAGGATACCGTTGGCCTTCTTGGCCACCTGTGCACACTGCTGGCCACTGGTGCCCTACGTCCATGAACACAGATGGGTGGGAGCAGAACCTGTTTATAAACTGCAGTGACTCTGCTGCCTGGGCATGACTTCATGCCTGAAGAACTCCTGTAACCGTTTTCACTTAACGTCTTTCTTTTTCTCTCGCATAAATGTCACGTAAGGACATACACTGCATTATATGAATGTCAGAGAAAACTGCCCATCAATCGTGCTTTCCTTTTACTTCCCTTTTCCCTCAAAAGCAAGTCCTTCCTTTTTGCTGCATGTGAACAAAAATGGGATTTGATGACAAAATCTAATCCTCAATCAAGTCTTTTTTTACCAGGAAAATTTTCAGAGGAGATGATAGCAGACACACAAGTGTAGCTCTTTGCTGTGATGATCACAGAGGGCTATAATGAAGATTAATCATCACTTTATCAAACTGTATCCATTTTTTTAAGCACCTTGATTAAACAACAGCTTAAATTCTGTAGAAGTGGCCGATCCAAAGACGTGCCAAAGTGATGTGCTGGTGTCTTCTCTTCCCTGGGAGCCCGAGGACAAATCCTCTCACGCTCTCCGCAAAGGAGCCAGAAGCAGTAGCACAGCTGTTAGCTTCATTCGCACTTCTATGCTAAGGGCTTCGCTGCGCTGGGAGTTACCCCCAATTAACTCCCTTCAGTTAGTTTCCTGAGTAAATGCTCTTATTTTGGAGCGAGCGCACCTACTTGTGAATTGGCATAACTCATTTTGCGCGCAGGTATAAAATATATACTCCTATGTAATATGTGTGCAATGTCATATCGCTCATGCATGCCCATGTGTGAGGCAGTGGGTACAGATGGGACCGGGCGCTCGGTGAAATTAGGGCAGGCTGCTCAGGCAGAAGAGGAGATGTTTGAGTCTGGGCAGCATCTGCAGCTCGCTGTTATCCTCCTCCCCACAATAATTGTAAAACTGGCTGGATGGGGGGGAGGGGAAGCCACTGGGTCCCAGCGGAACGCTTGCTCCGGCGCTGTCTCCCCTGCCTTCTCCGTGCTTCCACAGTGCCGGCGGCTGCCTGGCCCTGCTGCACCGCATTCCGGGTGCTCCAGGGCCTGGCCCCCCCAGCCTCCCTGCTGGCTTTATTGCACACTGTGGGCATCCTCTCGGGACGAGGCGGGCTCCTGCTGCACTCCCACACCCCAGCAGGGCCTTGCTGCAGCCAGGGCACAGCAGTGAACCCCCCAAAGAGTGTCCCACAAAAACTAGTCTGTACTGGAGCTACAAGCTAAAAAACTACCCTCGTTTAGACGGCTTGATTCCCAAGCGTGAAATTCCCAGGCCATAAAATCTTCAAAACACTGTTTCTGCTCATTATTGCAAATAGCCTTACCCAGGTGGGAAACACATTTCTCCCACTTTCCCTGCAAATGGCTTGGCTGGTGGGTAACGGCTTAAGACCCAAGTTTTCAGGTCCTCGGCATTTATTTACCGTCACTGCGACTCGTGAGGCATGTGCTTAAGCCTGCTGGGATAAAGCCCCATGGAGCCGGGCTACGGCACGGGCAGGCGCACGCCAACGGCCAGCGCCTGAACCAGAGCAGTCGTTACACCGAAGCAGGTGCGGGCAGAAAAGAAGAAGCCCTTTTCCCGTAGCGCCAGTAAGACTAACAGTCACATATAGGTCACAGAATCACAGAATCACAGAATGGTCGGGGTTGGAAGGGACCTCTGTGGGTCATCTAGTCCAACTCCCCTGCTGAAGCAGGGTCACCTACAGTAGGCTGTAGAGGACCTTGTCCAGGCGGGTCTTGAATATCTCCAGAGAAGGAGACTCCACAGCCTCCCTGGGCAGCCTGTTCCAG
>Ga0065711_1028343_pt1 | contig 41842 bp, 28 predicted proteins | sample Hoacrofraction12_FD_59098 | JGI IMG/M metagenome (GOLD analysis project Ga0065711, IMG submission 59098) | Hoatzin crop microbial communities from Cojedes, Venezuela - Epithelial fraction 12 v2 (version 2) | ecosystem: Host-associated > Birds > Digestive system > Esophagus > Crop | place...
TCACAGAATCACAGAATGGTAGAGGTTGGAAGGGACCTCTGTGGGTCATCTAGTCCAACCCTCCTGCCGAAGCAGGGTCACCTACAGCAGGTTGCACAGGACCTTGTCAAGGCAGGTCTTGAATATCTCCAGAGAAGGAGAATCCACAGCCTCCCTGGGCATCCTGTTCCAGTGCTCCGTCACCCTCAAAGTCCAGAAGTTCTTCATCATGTTCAGATGGAACTTACTCTGCTTCAGTTTGTGCCCGTTGCCCCATGTCCTGTCGCTGGGCACCACTGGAAAGAGTCTGGCCCCATCCTCCTGACACCCACCCTTCAGATATTTATAGGCATTTATTAGGTCCCCTCGCAGGCTTCTCTTCTTCAGGCTGAACAAGCCCAGCTCCCTCAGCCTCTCCTCACAGGACAGATGTTCCAGTCCCCTCACCATCCTCGTAGCCCTCCGCTGGACACTCTCCAGTAGCTCCTCATCTTTCTTGAAGTGGGGAGCCCAGAACTGGACAGACTACTCCAGATGGGGCCTCACCAGGGCAGAGTAGAGGGGAAGGAGAACCTCCCTCGACCTGCTGGCCAGACTCCTCTTGATGCACCCCAGGATCCCATTGGCCTTGGCAGCCAGGGCATGCTGCTGGCTCTTGGTCAACTTGTCATCCACCAGCACTCCCAGGTCCCTCTCCAGCAGGTCCACTCCAAGCCTGTACTGGTGCACTGGTCCACTGTTACTTCGGTCTACTTCAGCCAGCATTGGTATTTCATTTCATGTGGACAATGATTTTCTGAGACAGGGCATGAAAAGTGTTTAAAGTGACTAGCTGAAATTTTACTTTAAAAGTAACCTTTGATATTGCTAACATTTCAAAATAAATATTGGAAGAGCAGCTCCAAGAATGCAGGACTATCCATGTTCAGCCTTACACAACTGAAGACACACTTGAGTTCCTTCACCATAATTTTTTCTTTGTAACTGAACGACACAGTCATCTTTACTGCCAAGATTATTAACATTGTACATGTCTATGGTAAAATTAATCTGAGAGACTCAGAAGAGTTTGTAAACAGAACAAATTTGGATACAAAGATTCTGCTTATCATACCTAAAGAGATTTCACAGTTCTTTTCTCCTTTAAACATTTTTGATACAGTCAGGCTGTGATGTATAAGAATCTTTACACTTGACGCACCTTGGTCTGATAAGGCAGATTCGTCAACTGTACTTCCAGTAGATGAATGTTACTCAGCTGAAAAATATCTGTGAAAATGAACCTAGGGTGAGAAGAACAATTAACTGATTTAGCCATAGCTGAATCACAGGGGTTTCACTTTTACTTGCTTCCTGTGAGTCAAATGTTCCAGCAAAACTTCTTAAAAGAGTTTTATTTCTGTATGGCAACTAGGCTAGTAATATAGACGCACTGCCTGCAACGTTAATGCTTCTTTTTTGGTATGAGACACAAGAACAAAACTGTGGAATGATTAGGTTTGCCTACAAAGCTGGCTCCAAAGGAGGCACAGACTGGCCGCCTCATACAGACTATGAGTTATAGTGTAGATATTTGAACCAGCTGTTAGTTTCCAGTTCTAATTACTGTCCTACAGTACTATTTCACAGCATATTCCTTGTCTCTTAACTAACTTCATCAGTACAACTACACTTCATGTCCTCAAACTTTGCAAATAGCAAGTTTGCCACATTCTCTAGCCACTGCCCGCAACCCTGACTCATTGAAATGCCCCCAGCAACCTGCAGAAAAGACTGACTGCAGAAAGCAGCAGAGACGCAGAATCCAAACAACGTGCCGAGCAAGGGAGTACTGGAACATCTTCCTCGTCACAAAGCTCTCTCTGCCAGGAACTCAGAGAATATTTTTTAATATTTAAAGTAACAGTACTAATTAATACATAAGCATGTAGAACAAATATAAAGAAAAAGTCTAAGGTAAGACAAAAGCCTGTTGAAGACTGCATAACGAAGAAAGAGGAACAAACAAAAATTATGTCCTGCAAAGGAAGGTGAGATTTGAAGATAAAGTCAAGGTAGCACCTATTTTGTTTTTACTGAACTGTGTATTAATCTGTATTAAAACTGTACTTTTATTTAAAAGATGAAATTCTGCAGGATTCTGAATCCCGTGTGTGGCGCACAAATTGTTTGCCTGTGCCACAGCAGCAACTTACAGTTACCCTCACTCCTCCACTCCTCCCTTATGGTTACAGCTACCTGCTGCCACTTGCCTTTCCTTCTGAGTGGTAGTTACAACAACGACATGGAGAGGCCCAGTCTCAGCAAGTGCTCACATACACAAACTGCAATCAGAAGAGGCAGAGCAGAGACCCCCAGAATACCAAGTGGCCAACAAACTCGGGCACTGCAGGCTCCTCCCCTGGTTCACTTGTAGGTAGTACGATTCTTGGTGGCTCCAACCTTCTGCTTGGATCTGCGTACTACCGGCAGGGAAGACAACCCGCCTGACTGAACGGGGAGCTTTTGCTGGGACTCAGGAACAAAAGGAGGGAAGAAACAGCAGGCGACTCAAGAGGAGTACAGAGGTCTCGTTAGGTCATGCAGAGAGGAAATTAGAAAGGCAAAAGCCTAGCTAGAACTCAGGCTGGCCACTGTTGTAAGGGACAACAAAAAAATGTTCTTACAAACACATCAACAGCAAAAAGAGGGCCAAGGAGAGTCTCCATCCCTTACTGGATGCTAGGGGTGGGGGTGGAACATTGCCACCAAGGATAAGGAAAAGGCTGAGGTACTTAATGCCTGCTTTGCCTCAGTCTTTAATAGTCAGACTGGTTATTCCCATGGTAGTCAGCCCCCTAGAAGACTAGACTGCTGGAGGACAGCAAAGGAGAGCAGAACAAACCTCCCATAATCCAGGAGGAAGCAGTTAACGATCTGCTATGCCATCTGGACACTCACAAGATTACGGGGCCAGACAGGATCCACCCGAGAGTGATGAGGGAGCTGGCAGAGGAGATGGCGAAGACATTCTCCATAATCTATCAGCAGTCCTGGCTAACAGGGGAGGTCCCCGATGGCTGGTGGATCGCCAGTGTAACACCCACCTACAAGAAGGGCTAGAAGGAGGATCCCGGGAACTACAAGCCTGTCAGCCCGATCTCGGTGCTGGGGAAGATTATGGAGCAATTCATCCTGAGTGCGCTCACCAGGCACGTGAAGGACAACCAGGGGGATCAGGCCCAGCCAGCATGGGTTCATGAAAGGCAGGTCCTGCTTAACCAATCTGACCTCCTTCTATGACCAGGTGATCCACCTAGTTGATGAAGGTAAGGCTGTGGATGTTGTCTACCTGGACTTTACTAAAGCCTTTGACACTGTTCCCCACAGCATCCTCCTGGAGAACCTAGCTTCTCATGGTTTGGATGGGTGTACTCTTCGCTGGATAAAGAACTGGCCGAATGTCCGAGCACAGAGAGTGGTGGCGAATGGAGTTAAATCCAGCCGGCGGCTGGTCACAAGTGGTGTTCCCCAGGGCTCAGCTTTGGGGCCAGTCTTGTTTAACATCTTTATCAATGATCTGGATGAGGGGATTGAGTGCTCCCTCAGTAAGTTTGCAGGTGACACCAAGCTGGGCAGGAGTGTTGATCTGCTCGAGGGTAGGAAGGCTCTGCAGAGGGATCTGGACACACTGGATCAATGGGCCGAAGGTCAACTGGGTGAGGTTTAACAAGGCCAAATGCTGGGTCCTGCACTTGGGTCACAACTCCATGCAACGCTACAGACCTGGGGAGGAGTGGCTGGAAAGCTGCCCAGTGGAAAAGGACCTGGAGGTGCTGGCTGACAGCCGGCTGAACATGAGCCAGCAGTGTGCCCCAGTGGCCAAAAAGGCCAACGGCATCCTGGCTTGGATCAGGAATGGTGTGGCCAGCAGGAGTAGGGAGGTGATCATGCCCCTGTAATCGGCACTGGTAAGGCCACACCTCGAATACTGTCTTCAGTTTTGGGCCCCTCACTGCTAGAAAGACATTGAGGTGCTGGAGCACCTCCAGAGAAGGGCAACACAGCTGGTGAAGGGTCTGAAGTCTTATGAGGAGTGGCTGAGGGAGCTGGGGCTGTTTAGTCTGGAGGAGGCTGAGGGGGGACCTTATTGCTCTCTACAACTACCTGAAAGGAGGTTGTAGTGAGGCAGGTGTTGGTCTCCTCTCCCAGGTAACTAGCAATAAGACGAGAGGCAATGGCCTCGAGCTGCATCAGGGGAGGTTTAGACTAGATATTAGGAAAAATTTGTGTACTGAAAGAGTGGTCAAGCACTGTAACAGGCTGCCCAGGGAAGTGGTGGAGTCATCATCCCTGGAGGTATTCAAAAAATGTGTAGCTATGGCACTTCAGGACATGGTGTAGTAGGCATGGTGGTGATGGGTTAACATTTGGACTTGATGACCTTAGCGGTCTTTTCCAATCCATGATTCTATGATTCTATACAATGTGAGAGAGAGAGACAGGGATATTAAACCATACCAACATGGATCAAGCTAAGGGCAGAGCAATTCAAGCCCAAACTCTGATCTGCTGATGCTCCTGCCTGTTACTGACACTTCAAAGTAAAACTTCTGCAACTCTAAGAACAAAATAGCATAAGCCAAAGTATTTATATATTCCCAACAGCTAATTCTCTAGAAATGATGATTCTGAGACACTCAGGCCAGACAACTAACAAACAAAACTGGTCATTGTGACATCCAACCCCAGTAAGACATTGCGTGGGCAAGGTATTTCAAAACTCACAAGTAAATGAAGATACTACTATAGATAGCAGTAAACAGATTCAATAGGAAAATGTTACTCCACTGCCTAAGTTTTTGGGTGCTGAGCATTTACAAGGTAAACTCAAGCAAGTCTTGTTCTTAGGGGGGCACGTCTATGACTGTCCCATTTCTGCAAAGCATCCTCCTTATAGACAAATGCTTTGTGGTCACACATATGCTGTCTGCATTCCTTTGTTCAGAAGTGGTGGAGAGAAGAACATTAAGGTCACAGAAATGCCATCCTTTTTCCCTATCATTCATTACTAAAAGAGAAATTCAAGATATGAATATATATGTATATATATGTCTACCTAAGACAGATACACTACACAAAAATTATATGTATATATATGTATATATATGTCTACCTAAGACAGATACACTACACAAAAATTCTTACCTAGATCATTCACGTGCTTCAGAACTGTGGATATATAGTCAGTGTGGAATGGCTCCCACACACGAAATAATTTAAACATTAAGTTAAACACTGCTATGAAGAAAATTCCAGATGCTAATGAAAACAGATTTTAAGGTCGATTATGTAACTTACACATACACTGAGAAAAATGCAAAACAAAAACATTGCTTACACAGTATTCTCCACAAGAACTGTGATGAAAAATCGTTCACAGAAGTTCATGAAAATACTTGATCATGTACCAAAAGCCTTCTTCAGATAGAAGCATTAATAAATGTGGTATAAGAAACTACAATGAATAGAAAAAAAATACTGTGTTTTGCATTGCAGTAAATAATTTACATGGAAAACATTAAAGTAATCTCACCGCGCACCTTCTGTAAATGCAGAATCACCCTTCCAAAAGGTATATTTTTACACACATCTCAAGAGACAGACATTTCTGGCTTTAGAATCACACTGTGAGTTTTATTTCCACATTAACTCTAGCATAATCCACAACTTTAACTTCATGACACCCAGACAACTCCATGACACTTTATTTTAAATAGATGGTAAGACAACTTCCCAGGCTAAGCCAAACTTCATTCATTTGTTAAAGCACTTGCAGCAATTTACTTTTTGCTAAGTAATGTGTAAGTAAATATACACATTTTGAAGAAATACACACAATGACAAGGTAATACTTAGATTTGACCCTTCAGTGAATCAGACAGAAATAACTAATAAAGGGACAGGTGTTCACTTTCTAAAAAGCAGTGGTAGCTTAAGTCACTGTTCCCTCAGTCGCTTGTATGTCTCTCCCACCAAAGGTTTCCAGTTCAAGCTGAATGCTCACTGACCTGGTTTAGAAAAAGTCAACTGAGTCAGCTTACATAGTCTGAACTAGTCCACCTGTTCTGGTCCAATGCAGGTAAGGGAGCACTGACATGAATTCATATGACAGAGCTGTGGGTAGAGTGGCATTTGGCAAACAAACAGGTGAGCAGGTAGAGATGGTGAGATCACTCTAGCAAGTCTGGACGTAAAAAAGCACGTTCTGAACTTAGCCTGGACATCTAAAACATATCAGGTGCACATTCGTTTGTTTAAAAAACAAGCAAACCCCCAAGTACTTCCAATACAGCCAAACAATGGAACAGATGCTTCTATTGTAGCCACTTCTTTTAAAGATTTTGCAATTAAAAAGCAGTTTATATTTCATACAGGGTTTGACACTGTTTGTGTAACTCATAAGAAACATGCTGTCATCATAAATTATTTGCCTGATAAATATTTAATTATAATAAAATGTCTATATTTAAGCAATTTGGTATGAACAGAAAAAATCTAGACAGAGTATTTTAAATATTTGCACTTTACAACTTCCTCCTTCCACACATGCACTCATATAATATCATTTATTCAGAAATACAAAATAATTGTAAAGAGAAAGACAGGTAAACAATAAGAAGGTTCAGCATCTTGCATATTTGCACATCACTCATATTATTATTGCACCACAAGACCTTTTACATAGAGTAGATTTAGTGCTACTGCCCAGTAACAATTTCACAGTTGTGAAGAAATTGAAGTTCTCAGTGTCTTCACAAAGGCCAAGGATCAAACAGCATTCATCTTACTAACCTGGAGGAATCCTTCATCAACAGGTTTATTAACATTTTTTAAAATCAGTGAAGTCATCCTGTAGCATCACAGTGAGTCCTTCAGGGCTGGTACATAAACTCTTACTGAAGTCATTTTCAGTGACAGTAATGAAAGCTTGACTGTGCTCTGATTTCTTGCTCTTTTCCTTTGAAACTATGAGACCAATCAATTTTTGTGTCCACTGAGAAAACAGGCATTCATAAGCCAAAATCAAGCAACGCAGCTCCTCTTTGTTATCACACAGCTAATTCTACAAATAAATTTGGTGTTGAACTGTCCAAGAAAGTGCCAGCCTGAGCTACTATGCCTACCAGGGACAACCAACAGAGAAGACAGCAGGTCTGGTGTGGGAAGAGGGCTTCCAGTAAACACAGTGTGGCACCCGAGATAATGATTCCTGCTTTCTAGGGAGCTTGCCCTACAGGCTTGTTCAACAGCAGCTCTAATCTCCCTGTCCTGTTTGTTGAACAGCAGAGAGAATTCATGAGGCTGCTCGTGACTTAACAAAGTTCCATGTATTCAATATAAATGAAGTGCTAGCAAATTTTGATTCTTGGAAACAACTGAAAAAAACCCCATTATTCTAGAAAAAGGAAAAAGTTACCTCAGTTATACCTCTGCTTCTACCTCAAACATCATGTTCCATTTACATAAGCATGTAATGGCTCCAAAGTGACAGGCATTTGAATCCTGCCTACCACCAATGCCCAATTAATTTACAGTCATAAAACACTATGAAATACTTCATACAGAATATGTTACTACACAGTCATTTAAAAAACATTTCAATTGTATGCTTGGAATTGCTTGACTTCGCCTTTTTTGATACTGACTGTGAAGTTGTTAGTCCAGACCTACAGTTAAAGAAAGAAAAAACCGGGTAAGAGATTAAAATACAAAATGCATGCCTACATAACTTCTACAATGCTGAATATTTTTCTAAACTTTATTGATTTAAAATGAATTGTGTACTTGAGTTTCCAGAAAACCCTTACCTTTTTGTTCCTTGTGATGGATTTGTGCACTGTTGTCCTCTGCTTAAACCTCCTGAAAAGTAATTAGACACAACCATTAATTACTTCAATAAGAAAGAATGCTTCAGAAATTACATACATGGCAGAACTTTTAAAAGAACAGTTGTGGCTAAAGCTTTTCTTGCCTTTTTTTTTTTAAAAAAAACATAACTGAATTCAATATGTCTCAAAAAGCAGATATTTTATTATCTGCAGTTCGAGTACTGCAGTTTATATTAATACTTTTAAAAGATAAAAACAAAAAGCCTTTAGTTATATTGAATTCTAAGGGATTAATTGGAACCTTATTTGTTTTTCAGAACTATTTCAGCATAACATAGTTCATTTTTCAAGGTGGTTGCTGAAAACTATATTTTTAATTTTTTTACCCTGCAGAGGGAAAAAAGAATCTTTGTCAACAGTAAATTTTTAATTCACAACAAAGCCTGTTTGCACATGTAACAACAATAGTGCTTATAAAATTACCTGTGTAAAACACTCATATTGGAAGTCTTAACTGTGCTCTGATAATTCTAACATACTAGCATTTTAATTTCCTCTGATAAAGCTCCCAAATCAGACTAGAGACAAGGTACTTTAAGCAGATACTTACCTACCTGCACACATCCTATAATCTGGCCAAAGACTAACTCTTCATTAAAAAGAGAAACTACTTGAGTAAATATGCTACTGGTTTGGCATGTTACAGGTGATATATTTTGCTAGAGGTAAAACAGGCTTGCAAGTTCCTGCCTTCATGCTTTAGTTCACCATCTCTCTGTTTTTGCCAGTACATTACATAATTGAACTTTTCTGTCAGCTGAATCTCTGAAACAATCCAGGTTGAAGACGTTTTCATTAATTTTCATATAAATCTCAGTGGCCTTACAAACACCCTTCTGAATATGGTTGGGGGGTAGCGAATACGCAATTAACAGAAATAAGCAGGAATTCCTATGTCACCATTGTGGCAAATGAGAATACACTGTGTAACTACCATCACATTCATAAATCTAGTCTGTAATGAAAACTGATTTAGTATTTTTTAAACACAGGTGTTCAATCTTACACAGGCCTTACTCAAATGAACTTGTTGCAAAAACCTTAAAGCCCTGAGAAGTTCGAAGTATACCGTTACCAAATTATTTTAATTGTACAAGCAGATACTTTAAATAATCAAATATTTCCTAATGCACATACTCACCAACTCTGTGTGAGCTTTCTGTATTGTAAGTCTTAGCAGGAAAATCTTTTTTTTCTGTCAGCTCCTGAATAAGGCCTTTATTTAAGCAGACATCCACATGTCTGTTAAATGACTCAAGACTGGTGGTTTTCTGTTCTGAATTACAAACTGGACAAACAAGAACACTGTCATCTTTGGCTTCAGAGGATGAACTTGTTTCTTTTCTATGTTCAGTCTTTTCAAAATGGTCTTCATGGTCTTGTGACATTCTTTTGGGGAAGAGACACTGTTTCATACACATATTTCTAGCAATATCACTGAGATTGCTAGGCTGTCTTTCTCTATGAGGTTTATCAGGTATTATCTGAGTGAATTTTTCTGTATTATTGCTAGTAGAGTGGTCAGGTGTACTTGCAGACTGGTCTGCTCCTGCTAATTGATTTGCTTTATTTTTTCGACATTCATCAACATTTTCATTTTCACATTGTGGAAGAAAGTTAAGTGTATTTTCTCTTGCATTGTGATCCTTGGATAGTTTCACAGGATCTTTAACAAGAGTCCCATTGAGGCATTCATCAATATGCCTGTTAAGCTCTTCCAAATTATTGCTGCTTTGCTCCTCAAAGCAAACAGGGCAAGTGAAGATCTTACACACATTAGAATTCTGGAAGTCTGTGACTTTCTTTGTTTTTTCCACAAAATTTGCTGACGATTTCCTGTCATCAAAGAGCTGCTTACCTACAGTTTCATTTGGAGCAAGATTCTCACTCTTTAGTTGCCTTGCAGCTCGCTTTTTATCAAAAAAACTCCCTCTGGGAGATGCTTCTGATTTTTGTGTTTGGTTACACTTCCCTGGCTGAAGCCTTAGAAAACTGCTTTCTTCTCCTGATTTTAAGAAACTCATAATGCTTTTCTGCTGGTACTTCTTCTCTTCTTCGCTTAGAAATCCTGATACTCGTACACCTAATGATGGAAAACAAACTTATAATACCATTTCTATAAAAACTCGATACTTATTCTTCATTAACACCTTTTGAGGTATACATCCACTCAACAGAAGTGCATTTAACCTCCAAATGGCGGCTATACTACCTGCAAATGCTAACAATGGATCACGAGGTCCATCAAATTTTAGCAGACCTGAACACCTGCCCAACCATATTATTGATTTCAATACCCATGAAGTTTAACTGATTGCACCATGACATGAGAGTATAAACTTAATATAGTTATCCAGAATTCAGTCAGATAGAGAGCTTTGCACTAAGCTTCTCCACCAAAATATTTTTTTCTTCATCGCATTCTAAAACATAGACAAGTAAGTTTTATACATCACTGAATGGCTCAAGCAGAATGTATAAGCACCTGAAACACACAGATCAGAATTGAAACACAAGAGTTTACTTTTGACATAAATTTTCAAATCTCTTGCAGAATATAGCATCTTCAACCTATAAGCACTTTTCTTTAAAGCATTTGTTTCTAAAAGAGGTTATGGGCAGAAACTACCTGTTGTTGTGGTGCAAAGCAGATTTAAAAGCTCTTTTAAGGCAGCTGAATTAAGCACTGCTGTGTTAAGATTCTACTCTGATGCCAACGTGTATGTTGTTCCTGGGCTAACAGGTGGTAAGAAAAGTACACCCTCAATTAGTAAAACATTCCTGAGTCACCACTCAGCACTCCAGTCTTGCTTCACTTTGCCAAAACTACCAGGGTAACGGAGAAAGGATAAATCCATTTATACCAATTTTACTTTAGAGTATGGTCTATTACTTTTATAGACCATAAGATATAACTCCGAAAAGGAAGAATGAGTTTGAAATATTTTACCCATAAGTCTTATCCGTAAAGGGTGAGGAGCAACACTATCAATTTCTGTTCCTAACAAGTCTTTAGCAACAGCAAATATTTCCTCCTCAGTAGAAACAGAAGACAGCACAGTTGAAGCTCTTGTTTTTACTTCAAAGTTCACATTCTTTAGCTTCAAGGTAACAGTTTTACCCTAGGGGGGGAAAAAGAAAAATAAAATTAAAAAAAAGGTTAAGCGTATCATACACATCACAGAAGCAATTATTATGTAGCATCTATGTAAGGGCCCTAAAGCCATAGCCAAGACTGTGTGCTTATCTACAGCACTTCCAAGAATTTGTCTGCAAGATTCTGCACTTGCTCCTAAACTGCTGCCGAAGTTGAACTCTCTGAACTGGGTCATTTGGCTATGGTTCCCTGCAGACCATCTGACACCAGGACATGTTCAACAGATTTCATGCTCTGGCTGCAGTCACAACTTCTACCCTGTCTACAAAAATATTATTTCCTCATTTGGAAACTTTCAGTGCCAGATTTCTTAACTTTGCTGGGAAAACTACTAAGGATGTATAAGTGATATCCAAATAAGGATTTCCTGAAAACTTCCTTCCTCCTGCATGGTGCTATCAGAGCCACACACACCACCTGTGGTTGGCACGGATACTCCCCTGGCAATACCTTTCCAAACTGTTTGTGTGATTTAGCAAGTCCATCCAAATGTAAATAAATGGCACTCCTTTTGTTCTGGTGTCTTTGCAAGCTTATTCCTTTGTCCTGCTTAGCTAATGATTTCCCTTTCAACCTGCCATCTTTTGAGACAATCTTTTACAGCTGAAAAAGAGTAATCACAATTCTTTTAGGTCTTGAACGTTATTCCTTGCTTTACGATAAAGACCTCCACAGAAAAGATGAACTATTCTTTCCAAACGATAAACAGAAACTGGGGAGAAGCAATATGGGGACTGTTCCTACCATTCATACCACTGAACAGTATGAATAACTTGTCAGCAAGTTTGGGACAAGTTAAATTCTTAAAATACCGATTATTGACTGGATCCTGTATGAATATGGGAGAGATACACAATGTTTTAAATACATTTATATTACATGACTGACCAAAGCACAGCTCATACACTATCAGCTCTATTATTTGTTTTTAAACATTGCTTTTAGCATAAAATGTTTATGCTAAGTAATTGGTTAATTAGCTTAATTTTTTCCACACATATTATTAGATAGCTACATGAACAATATCAAAATGCTGCCTAAATCATTCTAAATATCTGCAAATTAAAGAACGCATACTTCTGAAGATAGACTGAATGGTAAGATGCTGCTGAAAGCATTCACACTAACATTGCATTCGGTAAGTAGGAGTGCAAAGCGTTGTCTTTTTGCAAGTAAACAGAGAATAATATATATACCTTAAGTCCTTCTTTCTGTAGCTGTTGAGCAAGGTCTCTGCAAAGTTCCTGACACAAGCTGTACTGGTCTTCTGCTGTGTTTATTTCACTGAATGTTCTAAGATAAAGACATGATCTTTGTTTCAGTATGCAGCCTAAAATTTGTTCAGTGGCTGCCATCTAAAAGTATTTTTTGTACAGTTAGACAAAACTGTATCAGAAGAAGGTTGTATAGGTTTTAGGATTTACTTCAAGGAAAGAATAATATTAATACAAGTATTAGAAAGATTTGTGCACATCTATGTGTTTCAAAATGTTTGCAAAGCCCTTTAAACAATGAAATAATTTGGCTTTCAATTTTTCAGGCACTATTTGAAAATGTATCAGATTTAAAGTCATCAATGCTTAAATGTTTGCAAGGGAGAATACTAACACCAACTGAATTCATGGAGCCAGCCAAATTATTTGTATTTAATCTCCTTTGTACAGTGCTGTGTAACATCAGAAGAAACAAAGGATTAGAAAGTCAACATCAGAGCCAAGTATCAGAAACAAATCATGCAGATGCTAAGAAAAAGATACCAGCTGGGATAATTATGTTTAGCCTCAGAGGAGGAAAAACTATCTTTCTGCCAAAAACGTTGCTAACTGCCTTTGCTAGAACTTCTTACCATGGGAATTACAGTATTTTTTTTTCTATTATGCATCTGCTTTTTAGTAATAACATGAGAGGAAAGGCAACCTTCAGTTATTAGTGGTTTTAAGAGAAGCAAGAAGCAAAACTCACAGGCGCCAGACGCTTTTGGAAAGGTCTCACAGATTCACTGTTTCACGCAAGGCTTTACATTTACGAGCGTAAAGTCCCTATAGTTACAGTGGATTTCACATCTCTAAGTTACATGCAGGTTTACCTGATCGTATTGAATAGTCATCCTCTGTTCTGATCCACATTCCCCTAAGAATGTTTGCATGCTGCCAAACTCACAGGATGAATATTTTACTATGGGTCCCAGGCCATTATCCAAAGACTAACTCATTCTGTCCTAGCAATACTGCAGTGATTTATATCATTGCAGTACTGCAGTAACTGGGAAGCTCTAAAAGTCCTAAGTCTGGAAGGGGCAGGACAGAGAGAACACCTTTTCAGGCCCATCCCATCCCCCCATATAACCTAGTTTCATGATCTCAGCAGCCCATTGAGGTTTCTAGTCTAAAACCTTTACCTTAGGGAAAACAGAACTAAGAAAGCAAATCAGAAAGGTACAACAGGCTACCCAGATTATCTATCTGCCTGCAAACCAGCACAAGACTACAGCCATAAATTTCTCAGCTATGGTGGTACCAAACCTTACAGGACTTACTTAAGCTGCCCAGAACTATTAAGTCTCAATCAGACTAAGAATCTTTTCTCATCTTCTTTTCTAAGAAAAGACAACACATGACAGTAGGGATAATTATTACAGTGCTCTACAGGTTCTTCTTGCAGTATATCCTTTTAAAAACAAACTTCTGGAGATGACATACACCACCTTCTTAAGGTACTTTACACTGGAAAACACTTCAAAGTTAGGAAGTGTAACCAATTTTAGTTAACCATGCAAAATTGTTGTCTGCTTTGCAAGTCTACCTTATGCTAGACTTGCTATGCATGTGACTGCAGGCTACTAGACCGATATTGACATCAAACTGGAATATATAAAAAAATACAAGCCCTTATATATTTCCACCCTGTATTATGGCTTAAAGACCACTTTGATGCATTAAAGGCATTAGGAGAATCAGGTAAGAAAATAGAGCACACAAACCAACAGAAGTACCTCCACAGTATTCTGACACCAAGGGAAAAAAAGAAAGCTGGAATCTGATTTAGTGAGCTTGTTGTATATACCCTTCTTTAACACATACAAATACACAAGGAAATTATATGACTAAGAAAAGTATATGCTACTTGGCATTAAGTAGGTTTAGTGATTAATGTAATTTGTTTTCAATATTAGAGGCATACCTTTCAGTGCTCATACTTTTTCTCTCTCCATCCCTTTAAAAAGAAAAACAATTTATTATACTCACTTTACCTAAAACTGTTATCTTTTCCATAAACTCTGAATTAATTGATCATGCTTCAATAACTAACAGCAGTCTCTTCTATGAAATCTGAATGTTAACTTTTTCTAAAAATCTTGTACATCAAGTTTAAGCAAGCAGAAAATGGAGAACATCTTTTCAAAAAGCTTTTAACTACCATAGATGAAGTAAAGACATAGATCAGCCACAGATGTCAATAAGCAGTTTTTAAAAACAAAAAAACAAACCAACAAACTTCCCTCTCGTATCAGGAGTCTTACTTAAAAATAAAACTAACCACAAATCCTTTGCTGTCTCACCTAGCTGTAACTGTGAAGCAGTGCTATTAAAATCCTGAACATACTATGTTTATTTGCATATTTGTTTATCTGAGGAATTAGTTTGCTTTCCATCTAAATTACGGCCCATGTTAAGGGTGATGTGTTAAGGCTTTTTTGTATTTGTTTTCTCTTTTCCAGTTTTAATTGAGCACCTTTTAACAACTCTGCTGCAGATAAGGAGTTCCTCTGAGCATTTTTTTTTTAGGTCCTTCCTCTGTTTTTAAGTGTTAGGAATAACAAATTTGGTATCCTCAGATTTTCCTAAAAGAAGGTTGTCAAAGACAATGACCATAAGATGAACCATTTACTGAGTTCTCAGATGTTGGTACATTAAGGGTTATCTTTCTCCACACTAAAACCACTGAAATCAAGTTGGTGCTAATAGAAACAAAACCAAGAAACAAATTTCTTTGATAAAATCATTACAAACGTGTTCCCCTTCACAACAATAATCTTGGCTTTTGAAGAACTCTTTTTTTTTTTTCTTTTGTTTTTTTTAAGGTACTGGGAGATTTCCCAGACTATACAACACCTAAACAGGGTGAACAAGGGGAGAGAGTGCACCAGTTATTAAAGGACCATTTGAGGTTGCATTATCTTAACAGAAACAAATATTTGGAACACCACGTTTTACCTTTTATCAAGTCACCTTCACAAAGTCAGTCTTACTACATATCTTGTTTCAAGTCAACATATTTTCGTAAAGAAAAAAAAAAACAACACAAAGATTTGTGCTAGCACATTACTAGTCTACAAACTGCTAACTGTATGTATTATTTTGTAGTTAAATGGAAAAAATGGGAGAGCTATTACTGTCAGAGAAGTAACACAAATAATACAGAATAGGTCTTGCAGAAGTACATAAGACACTTTGGAACTCCTAATGAAATCAAATCATTGTGAAGGCATTTTTATGCAGAATTTCAGCACTTTGGGAAGGATCAAAGAGTATTTAAGGAAGGAATATTTAAAAGAAAGGACTCGATCCTAAATTAAGACTGTTGGTTACACAAACAGCAAAATGCCATGAGGTTTTTTTTAAGAACAAGTGTTCCATGTTTGTATCCAGGACAGGCTTAGAAATGACACATATTATTGAAAAGATGTATTCACTAGCAAGACTGATTTCTCCCCTCCCAAACAGGAGGCTACAAAGCCATCAAGTCAGTATGAACCTTAAAGGAACAGATACAAAGAAAGATACAAAAATCTTCAGTTCTATTCCAGCAAATTCACAAGTCGATATTACAAATATGTACATAAACATGATAGGAGACACAGAAACTTCACTTACTTCCATTGGAAATCTGACAATTTACCACCAGGGAAGATCAGATAACACTGCGATTTTCCTTACAATCGGGTAGTAATAAAAAACAATGAATATTTGTTGTTTTTATAGAAGAAACAGGACTGAACACCTCTGTTTAGGATAACTCATTTCTATTTAGCTATTTCAGTAATTATGAGGTTATCCTGAATGATACTGACTTGACTTCTTGATATACACTTATGCACAACTTCTCTGAAAGACTTTTTGTCATAAATTGGACATGGCTGTACAAATTCTAATGTTTGGCTGTTGTGTACACCTTAGTCATAACAACAACAGGTATCACAGTTCTTTAAAAATATATTAAACAAACCAATTTTTCATAGTTATGTCAATGAAGCGTGTTTTAAAATGTACAGTATGTAACATACACAACAAAAAATTTAGAAAAATGTAAACGCAGGAGAAAATACCCCAAAACATACTTATCCAAACGTGTTGAACCCAAACCAAGGGAAATATCCAAGAAATTATGCCACGATGCTTCTGAAAAAAGAAGAGAAAGCAGTGCCCTCTGCTGGTAAAGTTCTGAGCAAGTCACAATTCCAAGGGCTTTTAACATCTTCTCTGTTACTTTTCCTATACCTGGTACCTGAAAAAGAGTAAGTAGTATTATGTTGGAAATTTTCCATTTGCAGATCCAATACCCAGATCAATTTAAATCAAACACAAGAGGGCAGATTACCTAGAAAAGTGTACTTCTTCAGTAGAAATACTGCTTTTAGAACATAAGGAACACACATGATTGCAGGGTAAATGTCATGGTATTTCTTACCTTTCTAATGGGCAAATCTTTTAGGAAGCCTAGCACTGCTTGTCTTTCAGGAGCAATTCTGTATTGCCCATTAGGTTTATTACGATCACTGCACATTTTTGCTAACATTGTATTCGGTGCTATTCCTTAAAAACAAAGAAACAAAACCTGTATTTTTAAAAAGTACAAGACAAAGTTTAATTTCAACTGTCCAGTATTTCAAAGCACAAGAGTAGCCTACACATTTGGCAAAGACTAAACATAAGCAAAAAATGATAATAACTGATAACCAGATTTGTTACAATTCTGCAAAATAAATTTGTAATAGATATGTGAGAACTTAAATACACGTGGTAGATTAAATATAATGGATGAACCAGATAAGGCGTACCTCTATTTCAAGGCAGTCAGGGTAACACAACATGCACTAATCAGACAACAGGGTTAAATAACAAGTGTTCAAAAATAACATCAGTTACATGATTGAACGGTTTCATGCTAGTGATTATGGTAAGACAAAAGGAAATGCTTACAACAGCAGTTGCAATGAATGCTTAATGGGAAGGAGATACTTCTCCCTTGTATTTCAGCAAAATGACTAAATTAATTTTGACAAAATTTACCAAATTAAAGTCTTCTGTGCACTACCACTGCTATATAGTCATTTGGAAATATGTATACATTTCACTGACACTGGTAGGGATGAGGAGGGATTGCTCTTTTCTACGAAATCAACTGTTTTCACAAATGAACTCTGGAATTGGTTTAGCAAGAAAAATAGAATTATTCTGTACTATGGCCCTAATGGTCTAAATTTTGATTCACTTACTGATATAACATATTATTCAAGAAGGTAAAAGTAATTCTATTTGTTACTGATTATCAGTATTTTTTCAATTAGCCTCGCAACTGTTCTTTATTTTTGGGCTTAAAACTCCTGGTGCACTTATAAAAGCCATGTCTGTTTTCTAAACACTAACTTACCCTTAGGAACACAAGATTTCAGTAGAAGAAAATTATTATTTTGCTACCACTCATAAGATAACATATATGGGAGGTGGGGTCTCATCCTGTTTCTTGGTACTAGTTGTTCCTTTACCTCTGCTTACATTCAGCACTTCACTGGCATTCCACATCTGCTTTATAACGCTCAGTCCTCCCCGATGCCTCACTGACCTGGTTCACAAAGCAGTCCGCATGGCTTTGAAACTAAGTCGCTAGGGACATATGCTTTTTTTAGTGACTTAATCCAGATTATTATCAAAACAGCTGAGACTTACAGGTAGGTTGCCTGAAGTCAAAAGACGTAAAACTCCAATGGTAAATATTAAAAAGCTAGTAAATAGTTTATTAACTTCAACACGTTTACTTCTCTGAGAACTAACTTTTTAACAAATTTTGGTATTGCCTTAAGCAAGGAACGGTGTGGACAACTGTTAGAAATACTTAATGATACGGATCTGCTATTCAAACCAACAGCAGTTTAGCAACCATGACAAATTTCACTATGACCACAGGCTTACAAAAACAATTTACATGAAGCACTAAAACAACAAACACCAGTGCTAAGATTAGCTCCTAAGTGCACTGGCCATTCTTCCACACCACTTCTATTTCAAGAAGAAAGAAGCAAAGAGATGGTATAACTTTTTCTACAAATAAAAAAAAAAAAATAAAAACAGGAGTGGCTTTGACAGCTATAACACCTCTTTAAACATTTGAAAGTCACAGTCTTTGCAGACTTGCAGAGATAGCATACTTCTCTACAGCACAAGAACACTGTGGCAATGCTACTTTCTTAATTAATGCCCTCTGAGATTATAGTAGAAGGCACTGTGGAAATACAAAGCATTATTATTATTTTTCATATGTGTCTGAATACCTGCACTAGCAGTCAGTTGAGTTTTCTGCTCAATCCTAAAGCGAATTTCCTTCACAACTTCCTCTGCCGAAGTTCCAAAGACAACCAAGTTTCCCACAGATTGATGTTTTTGTTCAGGGGCGTCATCCATCAGAGGTGTACTGTCTTCAAACAGTACCGGTGAAGGAGAGCATGCATCTTCATTAAATTTGGCAGATGTTTTTCTATCATCTTTATCTATGTTAGATAGAAACACAAACAATTAATCTATCCATATAAAACATATACTTCACTGATTACCTTCTGCAGTGGCTGAAGAGAGTTCATTAGCAGTTACAAATAATTATTTAGCCAAAGCAATTGCATTGCTTTTTTGTTTGAAGAAAGGAGAGTCACAACTGCTTTGTTCCGAGTATCATTTGAGTTTGGCTGTGACTGGAAGAATTGGCTAGAAGACTGTACATAACTTCCAGAAAAGCAACAACATGTAATGGCCTTTTGCTGTAGCAGCAGAAAAATGTTCAAAATTTTGGCATTATTTTTGTTTTATATCAGGATGAAGGCCAGATGCTCCTTTTTTTGTGGAAGTAAAGACCTTTTGGAGAAGTTTTTTCAATATTCTCCAAAGAAAATCAGAGTTCTGGAATATCTGGTTCTAGAACCATCAGTCTGGTGAACTTCTTGTTTTCAACTGCGGTTATGGTAAAACAAGTAATGCCAGCAACCCTTTGCCTGACTCTACAAACTTTACTGCGACGGTTTCACATTCTGAGTGTTCGTGTTTCAGAAGAACAAAGATGTCAGAGAAGTATGAAGACGCACATGACTACACATCAGTGATATATCTATTTTGTAAAGACTACGCTGGTTAGTCTCTACTTTATTAATCCTTTTCAGCAGTAATTTATCCTTGACTGTCTTCTTAATGGCTACTTAGATAATTTTTGAATACCGATAATATAAATACTCCAGTTTGTGCATCAATCAACCATTTGTACGACTCCTCCTTTTTTATTATTCCTCATTGGGTACACAGTTGTGGATCTAGTTCCAACTCCATCTTCCAGAGCCAAGCGAAATCCAGTCATATCTTAAGCATTACCGTAACTCCTGCAGTGCTCATTACTTTATACATTTTTGGTCTTGTAAAATAATCATGTAGCTAGCGCTTATGCACAGTGTCTTTGCAGACAATTTCTCATGTTTCTGATGTACAGGACTCACTACAGTATTTAGGAAACATCTTTGCAAAATACAAATAACCTTTAGAAGAGTAAGTTTATTCTACACCTCCTTAACTCATAAGATTATTACTACTTATTTGCAAAATTATCATGTTGAATTGTAAAAGAAAAATACACACCTAAAAAACCCCAGGTTTAGTAAGACTAATACTACTTTTCACACATTTCACACAAGTTAAAAAACAAAAAATCCTCCAAGTCCAAATCATCAGCAGCGTATCTTTTAAGCACAGGTGAGTAGTTGAAGTTGTTAACCTGCAAACTAACGAACTGGAGGTGGAGTATACAGAAGACAAATTATGCAAGGACTTAAGTATCTACACTTTCAATGGGCACAGCTTATCTGAAGCTTACATTATTTGCATGTGTGACCGGTACTCCCTGCTCCTCACCCCTGGTACCGTGGCTGGCATAACTAACACCACTTTATAAGGCAAGCAGCCGTTCTCTGGGACCGAGTAGGCTGCGTATTCGTTCCCTTCCCCCTTATTATCAGGCCCTGAAGGTCCCTGGCACAAAGTAGGCAAACCAAACAGATCTCTTCTTCCCCTCCCCACTGTCTTCAGGTTCCGGGGTACCAGGCCCATTACTCCCCTCCTTGCTGGCTCTGAAGGTCCCAGGCGCCCGGCCAGCCCGGTGTGGTTGATGGCCCCGCCACAGAGCAGGGAAGCGTAACAGCACCCAGAGTGATGTCCATCAAACCACGCAGCTACAAGCCCTAAGGCGGAACGTGGTGGCCCAGAACTGCTGCAGGACAGTGACACCAGGACCCCACGGTGGCCAGGGATGCCTCCACCATCCTCTGCTTCCTCCGAGGACTGAGGGAGTGACTCGTATGCATTTCTGTGATTTTTGAGTCTAGGTTACAATTGCTACTTCGATACAGCAAAGCATGCATTAAGATCCAACCCGATCTGCAGAAGGTGCAGGTCATTAAAAATCACCAGTTAAGCTGTGTCACAAATTCTGTATTATGTTGGATTGTACTACATTGATTCTGCTTGTAGAAATCCTGTGATATTCTAATAATAGATTCTGTGCTATACTAATCATAATTTCCTGTTAATAAAACTTAATTTTTAATTACAATTTAGTGCTGTCATCATTCTGCCAAGGATCCTTAAAAGAATCCATCTGTCCCCTCAGTGTCAGGTGACTGCATGAAAAGAGAGTAATTTGCTTACTTTTTTCTGTAATGCTTTCTGTGTTAAAAAAGAATCTTCTCTTATCTTCAGGCCAGTTCAGTCTTTCCTCCAAGTGCTCTGTTATGTTCAGGTAGGCTTCGTCTAGGCCCATAGGCATAAAATTGGGATCATATTCCGTCAGTATTTCTCTAACCTTGATAAACACATAGTGAAAGTTCAAAGCCATGTTGCTGTACGAGCAGATCTTGACACACAATTATGAGGTGAAAAAACATACTCTGAAACCTCAAGATGACCAATCAATATTAAAGATATTTACAGAACAAACTATTTATTGATATTGGAAAATTATAGTGCTGCTTCTCACAAGTAGCAAGATATCAATAGTAAGTGAGAACTAAACAGATTTTGAGCAGTGTATTTTACTGCAGAGGTCACGAAGATCAGCATATAAGTACTCTACAGGCACTAGGTTCACAGAGATTGCAGTAACCACCTGAATAAAGCTCTGGGGACCTGGGAACTCAGCAAAGCACATGAACTGATGCACCTTTCTGTGCACTGTGTATCAGACACCACACATGCAATGGTTACAAAAAACCAAACACCCAAGTTATCCATTACATTCAAATTAAAGTTACAGCCAGTGTTTTAGAGCACTGGTTCATGCCACAGCCAAAACTTCTTAGAAAAATCTTTAGTGATAAGTGCATCTTCCCCAAAGGCAACTTAATTAATTAAAGGGTTGAAATAAAATCTCTGCCTTTTCTCCTCTTCCCTCCCCGCCCCCCCTTTTTGTTAAACAAGGAGGAAAAATCGACTGCATCATGTTTTCTCTATCAGTTTTGGTCAGATTCTTAGGTATCACAACATTTGTTCACATGCGATTTATCTTTCTGAAACTGATGAAAGATAGAATTCACTGCTTAACTTCTAATGACAACATGAAATACATTTAAATATTTTCAATCCAAATACCAACAGAAAAAAAATAACTAAAACCCAAATCAACCTGAACCTTTAATACTTTATCTCATTAAACAACACAAGAAATACATAACATGAAATCCAAGATCCTTAACAAGTTCTAACCCATTCTGAAATACTCATATTTGTATGCGCTTTTTCACCACAGAAGTGAGAAAAATAAGATCAAAATTAGTAACTAGCTTTATTTATGTGAAGATATTGAGGCTCCATAAAAATAAATAAATAAATCTTGATACAATTTTATTGCAGTAAAGAGACATGCCATGCACTAGTTTAAGACCTACAAAAGACTTTTTTTTTTAAACAGGATTTTGAGTATCCTAAGTATTTCTCCGGGCACTAAGTAAAATTACTTCCGTTAAAGCAAAATGCGATTTTGTGCCTCCCTAGTTTTTTGCTCTTTATTTCAAGTCCCTTCTTCTAAAACAAATGAATCTGCATTTAGAACTCACTAATGCTCTTTCCTTCTCTCTCCAGTAATTAGCATTCAAAATGATTATGCGTTGTAAGTAATTATTATCTCCATGTTTCCTATGTATTTGTAGCTTCCTCGTAACTAGATTGTACTCCACGGTTTTAAAGTTTTAAGAATAGTAAGGCTCAAGTAGTATCACTAGCTTACTACACAGTTTTGAAAATCTCTATCAGCATCACTACCGACTTCACTAAAATAGCAAGAAGGGTGAACGTGATGCTGCTTCATCTCCTTGCCCAAAAGCACCAATGTTTTGTTTGACTTATGTTCAAAGCCACATCACTGAAGAGTTTATTATTTGAACTACCACTTTTCATTTTACCTACAACTGATACATTGGTAGAGTCTAAAACCAAGTACACTAAATTCTGGTTAGAGAGCGCTTTCAGACTTACCTCTTTACTCACTTTGCCGTATTTTTCAAAATTTAATGGTACTATAGTCAGATGTGGACATAGCTTTTTAGCAATAAATCCAGGCATGGCTGCACGTACACCAAATCTCCTAGCGTGGTAGTTTGAGGTGGACTTAGGAGAGATTAAATAAGTTTAGTGTCCAGTAATCAAGTTTTTCTTGAAGTTCAGTGTTAAATAATCAAGTTCTAATCACCTATCACTACGCAGAAAAGACTGACAAGGCAGAGAGTTTATATGGATTCCCCCTCCCACCTTTCAATCTGTCTACATCCTTATATCTTTCACCAGTACAATTTTTACAGAAAAAGAAAATCCAGATTACATGGTCTAGTCTAAGAACTGATGTTTCCTCTATTATTTTTTTTATTTTTTCCACATTTATAAAAATTCTGTATATAACAGCATCATTATTTTATGTTATTATTGGGCTTTAGATTCATGTAATTGATTTCTGTATTAGCTTGACATTCAGACTTACCAGCATGCTCATTGATCCCACTGCTATAGGCTTTTCCTTCAGCTCTGGATTGTCTCTCATTTCCACAGCTGCATAGAAGGCATCCATGTCAATGTGTACAATTGTACTGCTAAGGTTACGGCTCTGTTCCAGTTCTATCACAAGTTTGTCCACCTGAACAGAACAAACCAATAATTGAAAAACTACTAACCTGGCAGAAGCAACAGTACAGATGATCCTTAAAACTCAAATGCATCCGGCACATAGTTAAAAAAGAACCCCACCAAACCCAAACCCCACCAAAACAGCATCACAAAAAAAAAAAAAACACCCCAACCAAGTTTCTCACGAAACTTGCTCTCAGAGAGAACACTGCTGTAGCAAATAGTACAAAAAAAAATTCCCAAACCCAATGGAAAAAACCCCAACACAATAAACAACAAAACCACACCTATGTGGTAAAACTAAAAATATATATACATCGTCTCATTCAGGCAGAAACTTTGTAAGACCACTGAATATGCAGCCTTAGCTACTGTGATACAGGTTATTTAAAAAACCTGTAGACATGCTATTAGATAAATTCCCAACACCCCTAAATTAAGCTACCACACTTCAGAAAATTGGCCAGTGAAGTGAAGACCAGTGAAGAGAAGACCAACAGCTCACAAGGCAGATCCATCCATCTATCTTGCCTTGTCAGAAATAAGGTCACAAACAACCAGGTTAATTTATTGCCAAGTAAGCAACTGTTAATCCCTTCATAAAATTCCTCAACATTTGTTACAGGAATCCATACCATATAAGGCTGGATTACTAGCAGAACTGCAAGATGACTTTTAAAGAAAGGCCCATACATAGAAAGTGTGTGTGTTTCCAGCAGTTAAGGATGTATCGTCTACCAGTAGACTGTGAGCAGTACTCCTGCTTCATCAGCTCCATGGTGTTGTGAGGCAGAGGCCAAGCACACAGACCTCTCTATAAAATGCTTTGTGCTTAATTTGCTTACATTCTTTTACCAAAAGACATGCAGATCATGTGCTTGTTTCTGAAATATATTTCAACTATGAATGAGGTATGAACTGTGAGTGTCACCAGAAAGTACAAGTGCATTATTTGACAAGTGACTTTTAAGGTCTGCTGAATTAAGATGACTATGTCGGCAGTACCACACATCATTCTAGAAGTGAAACAGAAAATATTTAAAAAGAAAAAAGGAAGTGTTATCAAACTATGATTATCTAACCACACTCATGACCATGCTAACCTCTATTTACACAACAACAGGCTGCTACTGCCAGAAAAAAAAAAATAAAAAAAAATAGGCATGATAGAGCTCAAGAAATTGAAGTAGTGAAAAGGAACCAGTTTCACTTTGCTTGCAAGCACAAGGACACACACACATATTTCATGACATCAAGGTGCCATTACAGAAGTCCTTCTGGATTGATTACACATAGTTTACAGTCCTAGAGAATAATGTTTATGTGCAATTTGCACAGTTACTTTAAGACAATTTCTCTCTTTTTCCCCTCGACAGAGTTGCTTAATAAAAAATACAAAAACCTCCTTCAAAACCCCACCCTCTGATCTGAAGACACTTGAACCAAGGCAAGAGGCTATTAGTGTCCTAACTAAACGGCCAAGTAATGGTTTACAAAGTCTTTCCTCTGTTTCGGTCCAAGCTGATTTGAAGGATGAAAGTCTAGAATGGGGCCTCAAACTAGGCTATTTCATACAGAAAAGCACAGTATGCTCCCTGAGGCTGAGAAACCTGTTTAGGCGAATTACGAGCACAAGGGGAAAGCCATTCAAACAACAATAACAAAAAAGCTGGGAATTTACATTCTTTTCATTATGCTACTAATACAGCAAGAGTTCAAGTCATACTATAATCATGAAAAACATCCTTATTTTAAACTAAACTTCACAGATAATTTTCATGTTACTCTCAAATTTAAGCTGCTTGCTTAATTAATACTGTCAATAGCTCCCCTAGTTACATGATTTCTGTTTCACATTTGTAACAAAATTATTTTTGCTTTTTCTTCCCAAATGTATTTCTAACATGATACTTATGACCAGCTAACATATGCACCTAAAGAATGAAGTAAAAAAAAAAAAAAACAGAAAAAGATAATTCTTCAGCAAAAGCAACTGATTTAAGTAATATGCCAAAACAAAACACACCCAGACATACTCAAGAGAATTCTGGGCACCTACAAATGTTTCCTTAGTAAGATACGGAGAGTTACGGAGTAGTTCCTTAGAGGCAAGCCACGCTGACAAGTTTTTAAAAGCTGCTTTCCATTTTCCTTTCAAGACAGAAACAGATACTAAGCTTTTTTACTCCCAAACTAGATAAAAAACCCTGAGCAGTACAAATTGTAATTAGACATTTAATTTTGCTTATTGCGACTTTTAGACACTTCAAAGAGTAACTTCTCATTCTTTCTTATCATATGATGCAAATACAAGTTTTCTGTCTTAAATTGCTCCATCAAAGTAAGATGGAAAATGTTATTCAAAATCTCTTTTTTATTCATAAAAGTATCTGACAAAGTGAAGAGAAAACAGACAGTAATACTATTTTAAGACAATACTAACTATTTACAGAATAAACACCTGGGATAATATACACATGGATAAAAATAGCAAACATCAGTACAGCAGTTTGCAAATGTGGCAGCAGCTGGATACTTTTTTAAAGTACTATTGACTACTGCTGAATTTCAAGCAATTCCACTCTAGGTTGCTATGATAATCTGTTACAGAAAAGTTTTCAAAAATTAAGAATTACATGATACTGTATATAATTTCTCTTAAAAGACGACAATGACAATCATTGGGAAAACTTCAAACTACCTTTCACATTTATGATTATTTAAAAAAAAAAACAACAAACAAACAAACCAAATATTTGTACAGGGAAATAGCAATTTGAAGAATTACAAGTACTTTGTAATCTCCCATATTTGCAAAACCAATGGTGGTAAGTGCCCTTCTGCAAAGAAGGCCTTTTAAGGAAAACTAAAAATGTGAGAAATATCCTCACAAATTCTTTGGCATACACACACTCTGGTTGTGAGAAAGGCAGAGTTATGTTGCAGATTCTACATTTTATTTACATTACTGTTTCCACCAGGTAACAAGGATTTTGTCCAACAAACCCAGTAAGTGGGGATTTGTTTGTTTGTTTTTACATTATGACACTTACATCAACTGCCACTTTAGGAAGCTGTATCTGAGCCTCTAGCTGTCCTACAAACAAGACTTGACCTGCAGATGAGAACTTGCAGCATTCACAGAAGTAGATGTATGGATACCGTTGTAATTCTGGAGTACCTCCCATTTACAAATCTTAGCAGATCAGATTCGCTCGTGCTGTAACCTGGTCTGGTGGAAGATGTCCCTGCTCATGGCAGGGGGGTTGGAACCAGATGATCTTTAAGGTCCCTTCCAACGCTTACCATTCTATGATTCTATGATTGTATGTATCATAAGGTAGTACTAACAAGAAGAGTTGAAGAACCTGATTGACAACAACAATAAAGAAAAAAAGAAGATAATGAGAGCTAACACTACCTGTATCTGAAGACCTAGAGAAGCTGATTAAGCAACACACAGCATATATTAAGAAAACCAAATAGGACAAACAAGACTTGCAAGTTAGAGGTGGAGATAACGGCTTGGGGAAAGAGTGGCTGGCGGGTAGGTAACAGTAAAAGGGGCAGGCATTTATGATACCGGATACAGACAGATAAAGACTGGCTGGGCCAGGAGACTTCAATGGGGATTCTGGGGGCATAGACAAGGACTGCTTTGGAAAGAGGACTGATGGTAATCTGGACAGGTGGGACAGTAAAAAGAAAACTCAGGCTAGGGTAAATGAAAAGAAAGGCGAGGAGAGAGCAAAAGGGTCAGGACTTGTGATGAAGAAATGAGGGCAAGAACAGTAATGAACCAGAGCTTCTCTGCATACAGAAGATGGAATCAAAATTCAAAATTTTGACATGTTTTTATAGCAGCAAAGATCTCAAAATAGCCAGCAAAAAAGTGTGCATGCTATCCCCTTTTAATGACAGTTCTCATGCAGTATGGCAGTAGACTTAACAGTCACTCCACGGGAAATAAAGATGACTGCTACTTGAGCAAGTGGTATAAAGATCTCAAACATGGAGTATGAAACTCAGGTCCCAGTAAGACCCACATGCAAGAATTCCCCTCTCTTCTTAAGCTTCTTTTTTCTTCTATATAAAGCAATTTTCATGCAAAACATTAAAAGAAAATAACATCATGTTACAAGATCAAATAATCAAGTTCAGAACAAGGGTAGTAACAGAAAGTAAAATTTATTGACTTTCACTATATGCACTATATATTCTTCAATTACATAACTACATGCTAATTTTATAGGATCTGTGTCGTTCATTTTATAAGACTGTTGTCTGTAAAATTAAAAGTTCTGTGGTGAAGGAAGGATGGAAATGGAAGTATTTTTTCATAATTAAATGACTTAAAAGCTACCCCAGAAAAAAAAAAAGCACACATAACTAATCCATGTTAAAGATTAACTAAAAACAGTTGAGGCATACAGGCTTAAAACAAAGTTTTCAGAGGTATTCGGTAATTGCAAGCTTTTCTGGGCACAACTCTGAGACATTGGCATCTAATCCACACAAGCAATTCACAAATCTGCAATGAACAACAAAAGACTGTACACCAAAGCTCGGGACCTATAATCCTCACAATGGCATTCAAAATTAATGGCTGTATTTCATATTCATGTGCTTCAGCTCCTCATTTACAAAACAAAAATATCACTCTACTTTGCTGCAGTACTGTAAGAATAATTTAAAGAATTCACACTATGTGGTGTACAACATAGAAAAGCCTATGAGGAAGTCAGTAATTCTGCATTCAAAACTGGATTAGACTGGTGCACAACAAACAATGCTTGGGGCCACCCATTGAACAATGAGGACAACAGTAAATATTGAGTAATTGCCCACTCAGTGAACACTGTCTGCACTGTGCACTGAATGAAGCAGGAATCATGTCAGACAAAAATAGCAAGCAATAATGTAATTAAAGACTGAATCACAGTACAAATGAAAAAAGAAAGGAATTAAGCTTCTACAAGCAACTTTAATTCTGTTGAGCCTAAGAATGTTTAGAGTGCAATCTTGGTGCCGTTGTTTTAACAACATTTCATAGACAGTAATATTTTGGATAGTATTATTTATCATTAGCATTTGAGAAGAGAAATAGCCTCTTCATCATTCTAGTTCAGGACACTTGCATTGCTTGTGACTGCTTGCCATGATGATTTTTTCATTATTTAGCATCAATACAGAATAAATTATATCCAGAAGAGTTGACAACTGTGATCCTCCTCATCCCACTACAGGCCATTGAACGCAAATGTATTTTAAAAACAGGAAGTAAATTCAAGACTGATATGAAACTTATCAACAAGGTATTTAACAAAACTTTTACATAAACCATAATGACATCCCCTTAAACCGATCAGACTTCAAAGAACAGGAATTACTTTGCTTCATTTTAGTAATTTAGAGAACATTCCGGAGTGATTTGCAGTGATCTACTCTTCTAGCACGTTTACATTAGGATTACATCATCAAAACCTCATACACTTTTACTTGCATGACTAACGTCAAAACGGTAGTTAACATTATTGCATTAAATTCTGGTGATAAGAACAAACTAGAACATACCAAAACATTCACCATTCATCATTTATTCCAAAAAGTCTTTACAAGATTAATACCTGCAGTTGTGCTTTCAAGAGCTGTTGTGTTGTAATTTTCTCTTTTAGCCGCATCATTTTTTCAATTCGTTCATTAACTTGTTGATCTTTTTTAAGTTCATTTTCATAAAATCTAGAACCCTGGAAGAAAATTGCAAAAACACGGTTTTAATTTGTCTTATAAAAAAAACACACATTCGATCTTTAAATACAGAAAACTTAAAACAAGGCAACAGTTTCTAATGCATACTTTGGATATTCATATAAATGATACACAAAGGGACACTAGCGCTGCTTTACATTTTTCTCCTCAAATGACACAAATTATTTCTCCTTTGTAGATCCTCTATATCGAGATGGGCACAAGGGACTATTTAGAGAACTTACTATGTTTACTCGTTCTAACACTTGACAACAAAAATTCCAAAATGGTAGATAAAAGTCAGACTATATTTTGCAATACCTCCAAGATAAGGAATATAAAACTCTAACAAAAACCCCGATTTACACATTTTGCCAGACTTCCATATAGTTTAATCTACAGGGAAATAAACAATGATATTGTAAAAGTCAAATCCAGTTATAATGTTAAATATTTCATTGACCATTTAATATTGAAGGACATTGCAGAATTAGAAGCTATTTGGTAGAGGATGATGAAAAGCAAATGGGTATGAAAAAGTCCTCTTGCTCTGAAGCATATAATTGCTCCTTTAAGAAAAGGAATGAATAAAAGCAGATGTAATGAAAACATTAAAAGACAACTATCATGTAGGGAAACTGTAACATGACTTCCCTTCCTGATTCATGACAAAGAAAAGAGGGCATACAATAAAATAGAAGAGAGGAAAATTCAAAACCAGCACATCAAATATTTTTCTTGCAACATCTGCTTAGCTTAGAAGAGAAACTACATTTGCAGGAAGAGGTAATGTCTTTTATCGAACCACCTAATAAATCTGCAAAAGTGGATAAATTTTCAGCACAAAGTCTCTGACTACCGAACTCTCACTGATGCCAAGAAATCAGCCATAGTCAAATTAGAATCAGGCATTTATATAAAAAGGAATAACAGCCACTTTTATCAAAAGGATGAATGGCAAGACTGTAACGTGTCATGTCTCACTGCTTAGAAGAAATCTCTTGTGTTGCTTAGAAGAAACTTGTGTGTTTTCTTTCAGTATCAGACATGCACTTCATCTCTTTTTCCCTCTGCAATCAAACCTGACTTGTTGAGACCACCTGAAAGAAGTAAGTACCAAAATGTTGGTGTGGGAAGCAACCCAATACTTAAGATTGTTATTAAGACGTGGACTTTTTTACATCTCTTGCAGAATTTCGCAGTTGAAATGCTATAAAATCTTGTTAAAATACAATTGTGGGTATTGTTTGTAGGTGTAATTTTGAAGACTAAAGAAAAGCTTAAGAAAAAGAATCAATGTTTCTTTCCAGATTTCTCAAGCTGTATCTGGTATTTATATTCTCTTGCTTTTTTTGACAGGAATATATTCTAATACATAGGTGCCAGTTTTGAAAGCCTATTTTACAGTTCATGCTATTTCGTACCAGGAAATGAAACAGTAACTGTTCTGATAAAACAATTTATCCAAATATCATTACTAGGGATATGTCTGACAAAGCACTAGGTTTTCAAAAAAGAGTGAATAGAATAAGTAGAAGAAACATCTAATCAATAAAGGGCTTGGTAGCATATAAAGTATCATGAAAGTGAAAATGCAAGCAAAATAAGTTTGCCAAATAAGAGCTGTTTGTAGTATATTTTCTGCTCCCCCGCCCCAGCAGTCTACCACAGAGCAACAGCAGTCAGCAATGAATTCATGAGCAAAATATCAAGCACATAACCTAGAGCCACAGTGACACCAAATGAAATACACATTTGTGCAAGGAAAAGTAAGAAAATTCAGAGTTGCTCAAATAAACTGTTATCCCCATATAGTTCTATGTGAAGACTCTCCAAGAACAAGTAAGAGGACTAATATTGCAATGCTTTGTAGATTTGTGGGATTCTCTGTAGATTTGTAGTACTAAATTGCTGGCATACTTCTCTTGAATACTGAGAAGAGAGTCAAGAAGACTAACAGTCAGCACAAATAAATTCTACTGAAAGTACTAGAAAAACCTGATTACATCAAATTCACCAGTTACAGGAAGGTGACCAACAGAGGTAGAGGTAGACCTGCTTGGCTGAGTAATGATGGGGCAGGCAAAAGGTCTGGAAAAAGGGAAGACAAGAGGCCTAAGCAAGCTGAAACCTTCACAATTACCTCTGGACAATGCTGTGGTATTTATCAGGCAAAAAAAAAGAGCACCAATGACATAGTCTGTTGTGCTCCCCCATGTTCCTGTGGATGAATCCGACAGTACGCTACTGTACGCTAACCTACAGTCCCGTCTCTTCCTCCCACCATGCATTCCTACTTAGAAGCTGCCCTCCATTTACACATGAGGGATAAAATTTGGGTAGGGGCTGAAAAGGGTCTTATCATAATGGACAACATGAAAAGAGAAATCAAACCAACCTTGGTAGCTTCCATGATGATTTTATTGATTTTCTCTTTATCCAAACCTTGCATTCCAGCTTTGTTATCATTGAGGCCCATTCTAAGTAGAACTCCATCATTGCAAGAGCTGTTACCAGCTTTTTTCATGTCGTCCATAGTACTTCTTGAAAACAAGTACCTCTTTTAATAATTCATACCTGGAAAAAAATATTTAAATCATGTTTGTTTCTAAGTTGCAGCTGAACAGTACAAAAAAATTACAGAATTCATTTGCTGTGTTTATTGAATAAGCATTTTATACCTATTCAGAAAACAACACGCTTATCACAAATATGAAGACTTGTATTCCTGTAAAGTGGCTGACCTGCCACACTCACTACACAAAGCCACCTGCAATTCTATCACAGTGCTTGGAAACAGTAAGATTTTACTTTTTCATTAACTTAAAACCATACTCTTAAAAGCTCCTTTATGGAAATTATGGAGCACCACCAACTTCAGGTAAAGGTTAATACCTTACACACACACGAGACTTATGCCTGTGTGTTCTCCTGCCAGATGAAACAGTAGTGCCTTAAACACAAAATACTGCTCACTAGATTATTACAGTAAAAGAAAAGAAATTGAATGATTTTTAAAATGCAGAAGACCTTTGTTCACATAGCCCTCATTCCTGGTTGAGACATGCCATAGAATCTTTCACAGTAATTTCTAGCTTAAATTCATAAATTTTGTTTGTGTTAATGCTCATCTTTTAGAAACAGATGGCTTCAATTAGAAGTTTTGAATAAAACCCTATTGTTTAATTCAGGGTAAAATGCAGCGAAGAAATCAGCCCAACGCAGTGACTGAAATCACCAAATGTGGTGAAGAAATCAGTCGGACTTTCTCTCTTCTCAAGGCAAATTTCCTTTATTCCAAAGCCAAGCGAGCAAGCAAAGCAAGCAAGCAAGCGAGTGACCTTGCAAAACAGTCAAGAAAGTAATTTGCATCCACAGATACGAGTCTGAGCTATGAGGCCAAACAGGATGATTCCCTCCTTTCTCACATTCCCTAATCAGAGACAGAGTTCGTTTTCACACACAATCATCCCTCATGACTGTCTTCAGTCACAAACAACCATCCAGGTGCTCCAGGCGGTTTTCCAGCCTGACCCTTTCACGCACACAGTGTGGCCTGCTCAGGTCTCTGTGTTCCCGCTTATTCTTGATCAACCTTTCGTATGTTGTGTACAGCTCTGTCAGTAAAATTCACACATTCTTTTTTTCCATTAATTCGTAGAGCTATGGTACCAAACTAACAGAACTTACCAAGCCTTTACTACTCAGTTACTGCCATCAGTAATTTCTTATAGATGCAGGTACTTCTGACACTGAACTTATGACATCTTACTTTGTTGCTTATGAAAGTAAAAAGCTGAATCCTTCAACAGATCTTCGATATGGTAAATTGTCTGGTTATTAAATTCATTTTAAAAAAACTAAAGAAAGCAAATTTTACCTGCTGCAGCATGAACCTGTGGTCTTATTTTTGCCCTATTAAATCAAGCAGAGTCCAAGTGTGATACCGGCATAAATTACTTAACATGTATTTATTACTGGAAAAGCATACAGAAAAAATTTCTTCCTACCCCAAGCTGCTGACTCATAAACCACCTCAGCTCTACCCTCATGGAGGAAGCATATTCACTGCTAAACTTCCCCTTCAAACCGCTCCCTGTGACGGGAGCCCTTCCTGTTTGGAGGAGCCACACCCATTCAAGCACACACAGCCGCTCTGTCAACCAACCACCAATTACACAAACCTAAGTGTGTTACATTTCTTCTTTAAATGCCGCTTTCCCACTCCAGGACTTAAGTGGGCCTCATTAGCAACCAAACTGAAGAAGGTCATCAGGTATTTTTGACTTTAGAGATGAATTTTTGCTTTTACAGAACCACATGGGTGACTTTTTAAAATTAATGTTGGCAATCTTCACATTTTCCTGAAGATCTTCTCCTAAAACATACCAGCCAACTGAAGTCAAGACATTAAAGAAAGCTATCTTTAGAAAAAACATTCTCACAAAAATATCCCAATTTTAGTCATATTCTATTGATTCACATTATTATTTATTATGTCTTCCACAGACACAAGATAAGGTAAGTAACACTGTGTTTATCTCCAGCTTGTTGTATTTCAAAGAACAAAAGGCGATGTAGAGACCAGAACTCTTATCTTGACCTTTTAGCAGCACTTGAGCTACTATAACAGCAACTAGGAATGAGAGTGGCTTTATAGCTCTTATATGTATTTGTCAAATAAAAGACCACTATGACATTTTTATAAATTTTTCACTTACAGTAGGACAGTCTCTTACAGTTCACACACACATTTATCAGACCAGGTTTGCTAGACTTCAATCATAGGAAAAAGCACTGCATCCCACACAAGATCCCAAATTTCATTTCAAGCTCATAAGCCACCACATCAATTAGCTCCACAATAATTTCATTGTTACTAGCAATCTCTGGTAAGTAATGGGCACAACTCCCAATAAATACTTTCCTGAAGGTAAATGCCCCTACAATATCCTCCCTGGTTCTTTCATCACTCTTTCCCTTCAAGAAGCTGGAATGAACACAAGATCGCATCCATTTCCTGTTCCAGTCTTTGCAACATTTTTCAGCTGTTCCTTGTTCCTTAAAGTGTCTTTAACCCCAGTACACGTAAATCCTTACCCCCCCCACATTCAGACCACTCTTAAAGGCTCAGTTCTATAGCAGAGGGTTTAAACACTAATTCGTGACAGTCAAAAGCCGTCTCTACCATACTGTTATATCTCCAGCGAGAAAAAAAATACCATGATGACACGACTGATGGAAAAAATAACTGTCTTTAAAAAGTCTCATAAATGCTGGTTTCCTGATGTGTTTTACCTTTTCAGCTTCTTGAGTGGAACAAAATACATTGCTAGTACCAGATGACAAAGTGTAGAAATATCAAATAATACTTTGGTTGGAATTAAGAAGAAAACATTTATTTGAGGACATGACATTAGTTCTCCACCAAAGCTTAATGGTGTACAGAAGGGAATACATGAATAACAACTGATACAATCTTCAGCCACTTAACACAAACTGAACCTGAAGATTATCTTGGTTTCAGATTAACAGGCATGAAATGAAAAAAGAAAAATACTTAGCATATTGAAACCAACGACAAACACTACCATAAGACAATACATACATCACTGTTACACAAAACCAGTGGGTCATCTGCCATAGACAAAATGAAAATGGAAATATTTAAAGGAAATGCAGGAGAAGCACAGTTTGAAATACTATGCAAAATACGAACAAAATGTCAGTGAAGAAACTGGTAAGGACAAGTAGTAACTGTTTTAATGGACAACTGACCTAGAGAAAACCTTTACACTGTGGCGACACAATCTCATAAAATTTTTGCTACAACAACTTGGAAGAAGTGGGCAAAGGTTTAGAGTCTAATGAAACACTCCAGCTTTTGACTAAAATCAAGTGTGGTATAGTATGAAAGTACAAAAGATCAATGCATCTGAAGTTAGTACTGTACCAAAACATCAAAGAGAAGAAAAAGACAGAAAAAACTTCCTTTCAAGTATCAATTTATACACACATGAGATCCCTGGTCTTTTATTTTTCTTACAAAAACTTTACAAATGACCCATTATCAAATACTACTGAAGTTCAGAGCACTCAGTGCAAGTGTCGGATGGAAAAACTTCTTCCACAAAACAATTATTAAAATAATTACATCCATGTAGAAGATAGCTGTGAACAATATGAAACCCCTAGAATGCTTCGTAAGTATTCATAAGATCCACAAATGTCAAATATAAAATATCCAGCTTTAATACATCTTCAGTAAAAGGATAATTCAGTAGTTTAAGACTCTAACAGAGGCAATTTCAGTTACTTCAAAAAATACACGTCATAACATTTCGTTGGGCCATGACCTCTCCATAATACACACAAGCCAACCAAAATCCTCATAAGCCAAGACAAGCAACACAAATGAAAATAAGAAAGCTGGATAAGTGTATTTCCCTAGTGAGAATGTGACAAAAAAAAAGTCACTAATAAACATTCTTTGCAGTCACGTGCTTTTGCATGGAGATGGACTTAAGCTTAGTGTTGTATGCAGCTTCCTCTACCAAAACCCATAAACTAATGAGTAGTTACTGTTCTAGATCTCAGACAGGACAACTTGTATCCATCTATTTGCAAAACTTTCAGTTCACATAAATGTAAAACATAAAGTATACCCCAAAGAAGAAGGTTATATACATACTGAATCAAAGGATAAGAAATCAAGCCCTTTGAAAAACAAACCAACAAAACACCAAAACAAAGAAAGAAACAAAACCAACCTAATTGCTTTGACAACAGATGTGGAAAGCTGTTAAACTCCACTGTAAGTGAATGGGGATACTCTTGGGTAGAAATCAAAATCACCTGCAGCAAAGACTACACTTTACAAGTAAGCATGAAATTCTTTCTCTGCTTCATTATTTTTGCGAAGCATTGAACAATGCTCGAAAAATAAAGAATTGAAGAGTGAACGCAGAACAAACAAGCCAAGCAGATGGATTCAAGAGTAAGTCTCAATCTCAACCTCTCAAATGTCTCCCTTGCACTGGAGATGATTACTACTGGAAACCACATCATGGGTCACCTCGAAACAAAGCCTCTGGGTACTGCTGAAACAATATTATAAGTAATAAATAAAAGAGACTATACTAGACCTTCCCAGTAAGACCACAACTCATGTAAAACAACATTTTTAATGGACACCACTTTGGTTTTATTCCAGTTACTAATTAAGATTGAACTGGTGACCACGTAGCTGTACGTCTTATTCCACTCACTGTACAAAAGTATCTTCATCTAGGCCGTGCATGCAACTGCTTGAGTCGCCACTGTTAATGCAGCTAACTCACTTTGGTACAGAAATTCATGTACCAATAGTCAGGCCATTTGAACAATGGGCTTCCTAGAAATGCATTGCTTTATTTCTAAAATTTCTAAGACAAGAACAAACATACATTCAACAACATTTCTGATGTTTAAAAAGGTTACACTACAAACTCCAGTAGTGCATTTGATTTCATACTGCTTGATTTATCCATTACTTAGAGAAGGATTTAATCCCAAAACAGTTACATTATATTACATAGTTTCTGACAAGAAGTGCACCTGTCTTTTCTGAGTATTCACTTGGCAAGCAAACATTCTGGCTGTCAGGATCAAATTTAACAAACTCCTTAACTCTCATTTCCTTGTAAAAACATGTTCCTCCAATAACGATTTAAGTATCAGCTGATCTAAAGTCTCTCCTCCTCAGCAAGATAAACCACCAACAAACAAAGACATGTGCAAGCAAGCACATCAGACTGTTCCTGTGAACTGCATGCTCAATTCTTTTCAGCCACAGCGGGGTTGATCTTTAACAGAGCCCTGGTTTCTGAACAGCCCTGAAAAGAGGACTCCAGTCAGTTTTAATCCCATAGTGATTTACAAGGAAAAGAACAGGCAGGAGGAACTGCACAACAGTGTTACCAGCATTTAATATACCCAGTGTTAACCACCTTAGGTTCCCAACTAGCACACTCTGCTACTGTTTCACCATTCTTTCTCTCAATATATAATAAACCCTAGTTCCCTAGAAAACAGGATCTTCTAAGAAAGATGTAAGTATTTTTTACAAATGTAATAATCCAAGGTACTTGATAAATTACTACTGAACAGAAAACCGGGCCACGATTAGCCAAGTGAAAATTCCAACTGCCCAAGCTGACACAACTGAATGGGACTATTTTTCAAGCAGCAGCTGACAGCATTTTACAAAAAACATAGATGCCACACAAGCATCTAGAATTAGCCTTCAAAAAACAAAGCCCAGAATTAACTTTTCTGAACTCACTGGCTTTAAGATATAACAAATTACAGACAATTCAATCCTTTCAAAATGTAAATAATTCACACCCCAAACAGGTAACACAGACTGCTTCTGACAATGCCCCAAAATAAATGTCAAAATATGTATTTTATACCATTTATCAAACTGTTCGAATAATTCATCGCTTATGCGAAGAGCAACGCAAATGAAACAAGTGGAATACTCATCCCCTATTAGTTTTCTGCAGGCAACATGCAGTACAATTCTGTTCTAAATCCTGCTTTCAGCTTCTCTGACTAAACTCATGTCTTTAAAACTTCGAAGTTTATTCAAAGCGCAAAGAACTGTGGTATCTTCTTCTGTCTCTATTCAACATTTTACAAGACCTCTTAAACTGAAAGATTTATCTCAACTTTCTAACCTAGTACTTCTAGATGAAGTACTGAAAACAAATGTTTTAGCAGTTTAATCCATGAAGAAAATAATGATGGAACTGAACTATTTTCAGTAACAATCATCAGTAAAAACTATATCAGAAGTAGTATAGATACCTACAACCTTGTTTCTACAGATATGTGTTTACTGCCATCATATTCACGAACAGCAGTAATCTTTCATTTATACTTTTACTTAGAAGAAAAACCTCAATACAGTGATTCACCAAGACCACAAAGTTTAAGAACAAGCATAACCATGAGCATGAACATACTAGAAAGCCTGTATACGCTAGTGGTCAATGTGTTTTAGTAACATACAATGAACACACTAAAACAGGTGGAACAATAGTGGAAATACAAGATCTAAAAAGGGAGAAGAAAAAAATTAGTTACTAAGTTACCCACTTCATGATGTTTATGACTGCTATCTTTAGAAGTAAAACTCAAAAAAAAAAAAATTTTGTATTACAAGTAGTATATCAGCAACACAATACTATCTGTTCCACTCTTCTAACAAACGTGATGACTATTTCCAGTTAAAATAGTAACTTGTAAATTTATTGGAATCTCTAATACACTAGAAGGAGTACAGACTGAGTATTGGGGCTTGCGATGGCAGAACAAGCACTGCAATGAAGTGCAAGTAAAGGTCCAGCGGAAAACACACAGAGGTAAGTAGAGAGCAGTGAGTGGTCTACATCAGGGATCAGTCTGATCACCTCTATTTTCCATGTGCTTTGGTCATGCTTTGGTTTGCATCCCAGATTGGTCCTGGAGCAGGCAAACCAGGTTCTTTTCAAACTAAACTAAACTGGAAGACTGTGCTTCTACAGCACACCTGACGCATTACCATTGCTAATGCAGTCACCCTCAATGGGACTAGACGAGTGCTAGTCCGAAGGAACACCTCTTAAAGCGAATGTGAGACGAACTTAAGGTCCTCAGCACCAAATCTTTCCTTTACAAGTGTGCTCCCAAAGCACCACATTCTTGCTGATGTAGATATGGCCTGATCTCATTAAGAGTAATAGACAGCAAGCTATATACGAAAGAGATAGTCAGAACATTAGAAAGAAAGAGTTAATTTACATTAGATATTCACAATCCCAAGACACCTTTCGGAAGAACATAAGCTGGTGATATTGTGGAAAAAATAAGACACATTAGAACGATGTGGCAGATGTAAAAAAAACAACAAACCTATTAGCACAGACAAAGCAGTATACGAAAAGCTGAAAAGGCAAACCTTTTAACACCCTGTATTTATTCATTTAAAGTTTGGTCATAAAATATTAGCTAGAATTAACAATTAAACAAATATTCTCTCTAATAGGGATGCATCTGCTTGTTAAACCACCTGAAAGAATATCTACCCATGACATGTTTATTTTTTAAAACTTGTTTGAGTCAATCTATATTCTGGAGAGGAAGAAACAAAAGAGCTGCTTCTGGAACTAAGTGAATAGTCCTAGACCGAAAGCACGGCAGCGCATGGCTATGTAGTACACATCACTGCCACTGCCAAAAGGATTTGCTCAGACATGTCTCTTCCCCTCCTGCTCTCGACCAACATAGAGAAAGAAGTTAATTCAGAATTTAACGGGGAAAATACGACTGGCTTTCAAGGTGAAACTGTTTAATTTCATCAACATACTGCAGAGGAGAATTATAAATTATTCTCATAATTACCAACATGTATAAAACTCAGCCACTCTGCTTGCTTAACAGATGCAGCACATTGCAACAGACATTAAGAAAAATGTCTTGTTTGGTTTCTTTCCAAACAGTTGGTGAATCACAGAAGACATTTTCTCAACGTTTTATATATTACAAAACTGTCTAAAATAGCACCCACAGTAGACTCATGTAAAAAGTTCTCTGGCAATTCCAGTGATCACACAAATATTAAGACGTCTGTGACTATTCTTTATTTCTAATTGTTTAGGACAATGATGTTGTTTCACCAATCACTCTTAGTGCTGCATTCATTGTAAATACCTTTACACTAGAGCCTTTAAGCCAGTACTAATATTATTTAACTTTTAGCTGCTACTTAGGTAAAGAATGCATACAAAAAACTCTGTCAACGCTAAGAGCTCTTTCAAAAAAATAGTGAACCCTCAATGGAAACTTTGAAGCAGCATAACCCGGAAAAATCACAAAATGATTTGTCAGAAGGAGGAAGTCAGAAAAAACACAATTATACAGCATTGCTCTTGCGATGTAACCAGCAGTGAGTGTTGCAAAACTGAAGTTTCCCCAACCAGCACTATTTAACACACTTTTTTTTTCAAGAAATCACGAGATGAGCCTTCACACACCTTGAGCGCTTCCCAACACGCTACACGTTCATAAATTGTGGTGACACGTTCAACTGCTTTTTTTTCCTTTCTGCAAATATCAGCAAGTACACATATGTCAGAAGTAACTCTAATGAAAAAAAATAGAGTTTTGTTCCCTAACTGCGAAAATGCTAAGCAGCTAAAAGACAGGACACCGCCACCTCGCAGCGGAGGCAGACTGCTAACCGCCGCTTTCCCCTCTGCTCGTCACACGCCTTGGGGCACAGCCGGGGAAGCAGAACGCAGGCCCCGTCGGCCGGGAAGTAGCGGGGCTGCCGAGCCCACCCGCGAGCGCACGGCGCGGCTCCACGGCCCGGCCCAGCTAACCGCGACCGCCGCCGCCCGCAGAGGCCTCTCCGCCCCGCGGCCCCGGGGAGCGGCAGCACAGACCCGTTACCTGCGGCCGGACGGCCCGCTCTCCCCTCACGCTTCACCCGGCAGCCGGCAGCACCACCCGCCCCTTCCTGCGGCCTCCGCGGCCACCATTTTTGTTAAGGGAAAGGTTTGGCGCTCACCCCCCCTGAGTCCCGCCGGTCTGAGGCAGGGAAGGCGAGACCACGTCTCTCACACTAGTAAGCAAGCAGGGCCGGGGAGGTGCTGCACCTCGCTAAAGAGCGAGCCCTCCTGCACCCCACAGGAAATAAAGCAAACATCGCCCCAAGCAGCACCGCAGCGGGGGCAGGAGCGGAGTTCCCACCTCATCAGGGGCGCGGAGGCGAAACCCTCCCGGCAGCGCCACAGAAACGACGGAACCAAGATGGCGGCCACTGGGCGGGAGGTGGCCGCCGCGGCGGACTACACCTCCCAGCATGCCGTGCTGCACCGACGCGCACCAGGCACTGCCTTTCCCGCGAGGCAAGGGGCCGAGACTACAACTCCCGTCAGGCGCCAGGAGGCGGGGCGGGGGGGGCGGAGCCGGTAAATAGCGGCGCGGAGCACCCGCCTGGCGTAAGATGGCGGCAGCGGGCGGGCAGTGAGCGGAGCGCGCTCGCCCCTCCTCTCCTCGCCAGCTCGATGTTGCGGGTCGGGGCCGCTGAGCTGCGGTGAGGGGGAAGCCCGAGCGTGCGTGCCTCGGCGCCGGCCGGTCGCTGGCAGGGGCGGGCGGCGTTGGTGGCCCTCGCGGAGCGGTGCCGCTCAGGTAGAGCCCCGCCGCTCCCGGCCCTTCGGCGGGAGGAGGCTGAGGCTGCTGTGGGCGGGGGCCGCTTCAGCTCTTCCCTGCTCGGCGGTGGCTGCGGCTCCGGTCTCCATGTCGGACAACCAGAGCTGGAATTCCTCCGGCTCCGAGGAGGACCCCGAGACCGAGCTCGGGCTGCCCGTTGAGCTCTGCGGGGTGCTCAGCAAGGTAAGCCGCCGCTCCTCCGCCCCGCGGCCTCTCGCTTCCTCTCCCGCTCCCTGCCCGAGCGCTCTCTCCCGTCTGATCCTCCGGGCCTGGTGGGGGGGCCGGGAGAGGCGCCGCCGCGGTCGGGGCAGCCGCCACCTGACGGCGGGGAGCCTGCCAGGCCGGCCGCTGCGGCGCCCGCTCCCCCAGCC